>Ga0114933_10000051_pt1 | contig 142466 bp, 121 predicted proteins | sample 4SBtaG_FD_89691 | JGI IMG/M metagenome (GOLD analysis project Ga0114933, IMG submission 89691) | Deep subsurface microbial communities from Kolumbo volcano to uncover new lineages of life (NeLLi) - 4SBTROV12_W25 metaG | ecosystem: Environmental > Aquatic > Marine > Volcanic | place: Kolumbo...
AGACTGCAATTTATAAAGGGTGAATTAAATCGAGAGGTTCACCAACAGAATAGAGTAAATGGCGGATATCAAATTCTGTCCGATCAAATAAAAACCAATACGGATGGTTCAAAAACATTTTTCCTCGATCGCACAGGTTTTGCATTTAAAAGAAAAATATCCGGTTTGAGAATGTCATTGAATCTTTTCTCAAAAATAAAAATGGGCATTCACTTTATGCAAATGCGGGATGATACGACTTCTGTAAATCGGGTTTTAAGTGAAGCAGAATTTTCTTCTGATTCATTAATTTTGGGGGTTACACCGGGAATCTATACAATCAATTCATTTCGGGAAGCGGTTAATGCAGCTGGCCATTCCCTGGAAGCGCCCCAATCCCATTGGGGTGGGCAAAAGCCGCTGGATAACCTGGTTATTGGGTTTGATCTTGGCACATCATTTGACAATAGAAAATTGACTCTCGACTTCAATTGGAACATGAGCCTGTTCAATCGTGATATCTGGGATGGCGCTATGTCTATTGCAAATTTGGATACAGCCCTGGATGATTCCTTGGACGGATATATTGGACTTCAATATGATGAGAATGGAAACGAAATAACTGGTTCGATAGAAATTGAGACAGGTGACATCCCTTTTGACCCGATCAAATTCCGGGATATTTTTATTATTAATACAAATATGTCGCCACTGGTTCCTATCGATGTAAATGCCCTAGAGGAAAATCCAATTTCTTCAATTATCAATATGCCCTCTTCTGCTTTTAATGTACGACTCCGCGGTCATTACGCACGAAACAGTATTTTAGTTGAATACCGTCAGGTTGGTCCAGAATACGTTTCACTCGGGAATCCTTTTCTCAGAAGCAATGCCCGTCAATTTACGGTTTCCGACCGTGTTTCTTTGATGGCCAGCAAACTCTTCCTCAATATTGGGTACAAACACCTAGATAATAAAATCCTGAGAACAACAGTAAATCCGTTGAACACCAATACGGTATTTATGAATTTATCTTTCCTGCCCGGGCCTGGCATGCCGTCATTTATTATTAATTATCAGTCGATTGGTAAAAACAATGAAAAGACCCAACTTGATTCTGTTGGAAGCAGGGTTATCGATCTGCGGGAAGATTCAAAAGCCGCTACAAATATGATGGCAATAACAGTTCCATTTACCAGTGGGAATGTGAAACAGAATTTTACTATAAACATCGGCAATGTAACGAACGTAGATCAATTAACTAAAAAACGGAGTGTTGGATATCTTTTTTCGAAAACGGATTCGAAAACGATTTCTGTGAACCTATCATCGTCATTTCCAAGCAAATTGAAAACGATTACACAATTCAGTCAAACTAAACTCGAAATCCCGATGATTGAAGGAAATAAACTTGTTAAAACGCCTTATACATGGACGAATTTATCTGTATCGGCCAATTATCGACTGCTGCAGGAAAAAATGTTAGCCAAAGGATCTATTTCATTCTTGAACAGTCAAAGCCAAATTAACTCCCAATTATTTGGTTTAAGGGCTGGCGCGGATTATCGAATCCGAAATAACCTTTCTGCTTCAATCATGAGTCAGGTTAGGTTGAACTATATTCCCAGCTTTAAAAAAGATAATCTGGATAATGATGGAGATGGAAAAGTAGATAATGCCGCCGAAATATTAGAAATAAATTCATGGAGTATTATACTGACACTTCAATCTAACTTTTGACCGTGAAGGTCACCCCACAAAGCATACAAAAGTACATCCGGGAACAGTGGGTCGGTTGGGTAATCACCCTCGGTGCAATTGTTGTTGTATCCCTTTTTCACTGGATTGGTGTATTTGACACTATCGAGCTTAAAACCTACGATTACCGTTTTAATTCAGTCCGGGGCCCTTTAACAGGGTGGACTATTTCCGATTCGACATACATTAACCGCGGCACAGATGTTGTTTTAATTGAGGTGGATGATGAGGCTTGGCGTCTCATGCCGGAAGAATGGCCGTATCCAAGAGGCAGTGTGTGGGGGAGAGTTGTTCGTAACCTTTATAAGGCCGGAGCCAAAGTCCTTGTTTTTGATATTGAATTTGATTCGCCGGAAAAACGATCCGAGATTTACAAAGATTTAATTGAATCGACTTCTCCAGAATATATTATTGACCAGGTTCCCAAAGTTCGGGATACAACCCAAGCGAAATATATTTGGGACGCCTTACCATATTTAATCCCACGGCACGGAGATAAAATCTTGGGAGAAGCAATTGCCGAGGCCCAATTGTTTGGAACCGAGGTTGTTATGGGTGTAAAAATGCCGACAGAACCTTCATCAGTGCCACCTCAATATATCGCCTATCCCGTCGATCCTGTTGTTCAGGCAAAACCTGAATTGGGCTTAATAAATGATCAAATGGATATGGACGGTTTTTCGCGTCGATATGCGATATTTGGAGTGATGGACCATGAACCAGATAAGTATTACCTGACTTTGGCCGTAAAAGCGGTTAAAGCTTTTGAAGGAATATCGGACACAACTAAACCCTACTTCGATAAAGAAACGCTTACCTGGACCTATGGTAATAAAATCATTAAAGCCTACGGTGCCGGTAATTCATTTTTGGTGAATTATCATGGTCCGCCATCGGGGTATAAATATCGAGGTGAAAAAGACCTACCCGCATGGGGGACATTCCCAAAATATTCATTATCTTATATCATTGATACAGAAGATGTCACCCTTCGCGATCCTGTGGAAGACTTGGATTGGATGAGTCAATTTCTTCCGGGAGAAGTCCCAGAATGGATCAAGGCGATTGAAGATCCCCAGGAACAAAAAGAAATGATGGATGTAATGGGGATTGGAGAAGAATTTGATATCACAAAATCTCCTTTTTACAACAAGATTGTTGTTATTGGTACATCCGTAGAAGTTCACCACGATTATAAACAAACACCGTTTTATAATTTTTGGGGAATCCAGCAATTGACGCCAGGGATGGAGACCCATGGAAATGCAATTCAAACGCTTTTGGACAATAATTATATAGAAGTTTTAGGCGGTCATCTTACTGAATTGATTTATGACTATCCATTAAGTCACTCTTTATTAATTGCGATACTGAGTTTAATAGCGTTTCTTATTTTGTCTTATTTAAATCCGGTAACTGCCGGAATTCTTATCATTTTAGAGGGAGTCATTTATTTTGCCGTCGCCTGCGGACTATTCGTTGATGATTTATTTTGGTTTTTTAAAAGCACATTAGCATCAATCTTACCTGATTCAACAGTAGCAAAAAATTCGCAAATATTTGAAACGACCCTTCCGGGAGTTGGAAAATCTTTTGTGATCCCATTGGTGGCACCTTTGGTGAGTTTAATAGCAACATACACAAGCAATGTGATTTACAAATTCATCAATGAGCAAAAAGATAAGAGATTTTTAAAAAGTACTTTTGGCGCTTATATATCTCCCGATTTGATCGATCAAATGTATTCGGAAAAACAGGAACCGAAATTGGGCGGCGTGGCCGGTTACCACACTGCATTCTTCTCAGATATTCAGAGTTTTTCCTCATTCTCGGAAGTATTGGAGCCGGAGCGAATGGTCAGTCTCATGAATGAATATTTAACCGAGATGACCAATATTCTCCTCGACCATAAAGGAACATTAGATAAATATATCGGTGACGCAATTGTCGCTTTTTATGGTGCGCCCGTCCCATTAGAAAATCATGAATATCATGCTTGTTTAACGGCTCTTGAAATGGATGAAAAACTCGAAATCATGAGAAAAAATTGGACTTCCGAAGGTGATTGGCCTGAATTAGTCCATAATATACGTCACCGTGTCGGGTTGAATTCTGGTAAGATGGTAACGGGGAATATGGGGTCAGCCATGCGGATGAATTATACGATGATGGGGGATACCGTTAATTTAGCTGCACGCCTTGAGCCGGCTGCGAAACATTATGGCGTTTACATATTTGTTGCAGAAAATACGCAAAAAAAAGTGGCAGACCAATTCGAATGGCGTTTTTTGGATAACCTTCGTGTGAAGGGTAAGAAAAAACCGGTAAGAGCCTATGAACTATTATCGCTAAAAAATGAATTGTCAGATGAAAAAACACAATTAGTCCAAGCTTTTGATGAAGGGATGGAGTTGTACCTTAACCAAGATTGGATAAAAGCAAAAAAACGATTTAAAGATGCTTTGAATTTGGAAGAAAAATTTCTTGATAGGCCAACCACTCCATCTGCGGTTTATTTAGATCGCTGTGATTATTTTAAAAGTGATCCACCAGAAAAAAACTGGGATGGTGTTTTTACTATGACGACGAAATAAGAAGAGACTGACTGTTCACTGGAAATTATCCTTGGACGGATCAAAGGGATCTGCTGCGAAAGCGCTTCAGCCTGTTTGTGAGCAGATCAATACCTCTTCTTAAGCAACCATACTTCAACTTAATTTTTAGGTCTAATTATTATGGAAAAATCCCGCGGTAAAATTCTTTGGGTCGATGATGAAATTGACCACCTAAAACCCCATATTCTTTTTTTAGAAGAAAAGGGGTATTTTATTTCGACCTGTTCCAATGGTAGGGACGGCATTGCACAATCAAAAAATGAGGTTTTTGATTTAGTCCTCTTAGATCAATTCATGCCCGGTTTGGATGGTATAGAAACGCTGAGGAATATTAAAGAAATCAATCCTGCCTTACCAGTGATCATGATTACCAAGAGTGAAGAAGAATGGTTAATGGATGAGGCCATTTCCGAAAAAATAGCCCATTATTTGATTAAGCCCGTAAATCCCAACCAGATTTTTATGGCTTGTAAGCAAGTGCTAGAGAATGCGAAAATCCGCGGCGAAAAAACCACAAGTGGATATTTACAGGAATTTCAAAAAATTGAATTTGACGTTGATAAGGCAGTATCCTTTGAAGATTGGTGGAAAATTTATTATCGCCTTGTAAAATGGCAATTGGATTTTGAAGAACAGAAAGAAGCAAGTTTAAACCAAATATTGGATGAACAAATCCAAACAAGTAATCGAAAATTTACTCATTTCATCGAGGACAATTATGAACAATGGCTATCTGGAGATGATCGACCCACCTTGTCGAATGATATCTTTCGGAAGTCTGTTAAGCCTCTTTTAGAAGAGAATGAGAAAGTTTGTCTGTTAGTTATGGATGCCATGCGACTGGATCAGTTTATGGCACTCTATCCATTATTAGCTGAAAATTATTCAATCCGGATCGAATCATCCTTGTCTATTCTTCCATCGGCAACACCCTTCAGTCGAAATGCGATATTTTCAGGATTATTCCCCGATGAATTTTGTCAAAAGTATCCGGAGCAGTTGGATGCAATGGTTGGCGATAAGGGAAGTTTAAACCAATTAGAGAGCCAGTTCATTAAAAACCAACTAACCAGGGAAAGTCTCGCCGGCAAATCACTCCATTATCATAAAATATGGATGGCGGAAGAAGGGCAAAAATTTCAATCGAAAGTTGGGCAATATCTTGATTTTGATTTATTAGCCATCGTAGTGAATTTTGTTGATCAACTGGCACACCGGAGATCAGAATCGGATGTATTGAAAGAAATGGTCCCGGACGAAGCTGGTTATCGCCAGGCAGTCAAAGTATGGTATGAAAATTCCTGGATTCGTTCAGTATTATCTGAGCTAGGTTCCGCCGGTTTCAAGGTTGTCATGACCAGTGATCATGGCAGCATCATGGTCAACCGGAGCACAATGGTAGCGGCCGATAAACATTCTTCTTCCGGTGTCCGTTATAAGTACGGGCGAAACATCAATGCAAAAGATAAAAGTGCAGTTGACGTTCGGGATTTAACGACTTTTCACCTACCCTCTTTAGGCCACCAGAATAATTATTTATTGGCCAAGGATGATTTTTATTTCCTGTACCCCAACGAACAACATAAGTATAAAAATATGTTAAAAGGCAGTTTTCAGCATGGGGGTATATCCATGGAAGAAATGATGGTCCCCATATTTATTATGGACCCAAAATGACAGAATATGTTTTTCATTCTGATGTGGAAACTCAAGAGTTCGCTCAAGAATTAGCCTCAAAAATTCCTGAAGGATCTGTCGTGGCACTAATCGGAAATCTAGGAACGGGAAAAACAACTTTTACCCAAGGATTCGCCAAGGGACTGAATATTGAAGATCAAGTCATATCTCCAACTTTTAAATTAGTGAGTGAATATGAAGGAGATAATAAAATTCTTTATCATATCGATTGTTATCGATTGGATAAACCGGTGGAATTTTTAAATATTGGGGGAGAACAATTTTTAAATCCTGTAAACGGTGTCACTTTGATTGAATGGGCCGAGCGCATTGAACCCTATTGGTCAGATGATTGGATATTCATTCATTTTAAGCACATGGATGAGAAACCCGATTCCAGAACGATTAAAATTACCGGAATGGTCGCGTGAATATTCTCGCCATCGAAACATCAACGGATTGGTGTGGGGTTGCATTAATCCAAGGCGAAAAATGTGTTCATAAAGTTGAAAAACAAATTCCCCGCAAACATGCGGAAAAGCTCCCAATGTTTTATAACCATCTTCGAGATAAAACACAATTGGATAAAATAAATTTAGATGGTATTGCTGTATCTATTGGTCCTGGATCCTTTACAGGATTAAGGGTCGGTTTGGGTTTTACTAAAGGGTTAGCGTTTGCAAAGAGTTTACCTATTATTCCAGTTCCGACCCTGCGTGTCATGGCGGCTAATACCGGGCTGGGAGAAGATGAATTCACAATTATGATGTATTCCCACAGGGATGTTGTTTACCATCAGCAATTCTCTGAATCAAGGCCAATCAGTGAGGAAAAAGCGGACACATGGGATTCAATCGATCGTGTTGGAGTTGCCTTCCAATATGGATGCGAAAAACTCATGAAATCTGAAAACTATGTCTCCGTCCATCCCACAGCAAAAATGACAGGATTATTGGCTGAAAAACACTACAAGGAATGGGTGCTTGAAAATCCTTATGATTTAGTGCCGAATTACATTTCGCCTTTTGTGTTGGGAGCAAAAAAGTGATCATTCGTAAAGCGACATTGAAGGATTTGGATCTCATCTATGATATGGAAAAACGGATATTCAACGATTCGTGGTCCCAGGAATCCATTCAGGAAGAATTGACAAGAGAGGATCATTCATTAAACTTGCTTTGTGAAATCAATAATGAAATAATTGGATATTTTTTCGCTCACTTTGTCGAAGACGAAGTGCGCATTTTAAATATTGCGATTGATGTAGCCTATCAGCATCAGGGGTATGGAAAACAATTTTTACAGAAAATATTGGAAAATTATCTGCAATATGCAGACGTGTTTTTAGAAGTGAAACGGACTAATTTCCCCGCTATAAATTTGTATCTGAATTTCGGTTTTGAGGAAATTGGTATCCGCGAAGGGTACTATACCGATGGTGAGGATGCGGTCATAATGGTAAAAAAAGTGAAAAGCCATGGCTTGGTTTCGTCGTAAAGATAAAAATATTGCAGAATTGGGGAAAAAAGATATCCCCAGCGGACTCTGGATAAAATGTCCCTCCTGTACAGAAATCCAGTATAAACCTGAACTGGATAAAAACCATTCTGTATGCAGACATTGTGGACACCACTTCCGTGTACCCCCAATTGTATATCGTGATCTTATTTTAGACAAGGGAAGTATTGATGAGTTATTCTCAACTGTAAAATCTGCTGATCCACTCAAATTTAAAGCAGGAAAAAAATATGCGGACCAGTTGGATACGGCTATGTCGAAGACCAAGCAAAATGATGCTGTTAACTGCTATTCTGGGAAGGTAAATGGCAAGGATATCATTCTTGGTGTCATGAATTTTGAGTTCATTGGCGGCAGTATGGGATCGGTCGTAGGGGAATTGGTATCTCGTTCCATCGATCTTGCGCGGGAGGATAAAATTCCCTTTGTCCTTGTATGTGCGTCAGGCGGAGCTCGAATGCAGGAATCGGCTTTATCACTCATGCAGTTAGCGAAAACAAGTTCGAAACTGGCTCGCTTTCAGGAAGAAGCTGGGTTATACATCCCTATTCTTACGGATCCAACTACTGGCGGTGTTACTGCCAGTTTTGGCATGCTGGGTGATATCATCCTGGCAGAACCGGGTGCACTGATCGGATTTGCCGGCCCCAGAGTGATTAAACAAACGATCGGCGAAGATTTACCCGAAGGATTCCAGCGGGCAGAATTCCTGCAGGATAAGGGCTTTGTAGACCATATTGTTCCTCGGGAAAATATGAAAATAATCCTCTCAAAATTAATTGGCCTACTTACATCATAAAGCGACCTTCAATTTTAATTGCCAATGATGACGGCATTTTTGCCGATGGGATATATGCATTGTGGGAAGCAATGTCAGAAATTGGTGAAACAACTATCGTTGCACCCAATACAGAAAAAAGCGCAGTGGGTCACGCAATTACGATTTCTGATCCGATTCGAATTGAAAAAGTCAAACGAACAGGTGGTTTCAGCGGTTACGCCGTGAACGGCACACCGGCGGATTCAGTAAAAATTGCCGTGAAATCAATTATGGATGACAAACCGGATATCATTATTTCTGGTATCAATGCCGGTGCAAATGTGGGACAAAGTTTGTTGTATTCCGGGACCATATCAGCCGCAACGGAAGGGACATTTTTAGGAATTCCATCCATTGCAATTAGCTTGGATGCACTAAGAAATTGTGATTTTACGGGTGCAAAAATTGTGGCCAAAAAAATCGTTCAAGCTGTTCTGAAAAATGGGTTACCCAATGGTACACTCTTAAATGTAAATGTCCCTAAAGACCCTGAATCAGGGTATAAAGGGTACCAAGTGACCCATCAAGGATCAATATATTTTAAAGATCACTTCGAAAAACGAGAAGATCCCCGTGGTCGTTATTATTATTGGATGACAGGTGATATATTAGATCCTGATACAGATATTCAATCAGACGGAGTGGCATTAAAAAAGGGCTTTGTGAGTATCACACCTTTGCAGCTTCAAATGACAAATATGGAGTATATGACTGAATTAGCGAAATGGGGGATTGGTTGAGTCAAATACAGACCGGGGGTGTGATTATCCTCGATTTCGGTTCACAATACACACAACTAATTGCACGGAGAATTCGGGAACAACATGTGTTTTCAGAAATATTATCCTCTGAAACAAAAGTAGAAACCATCATGGAAAGGCAACCTAAAGCGGTTATTCTTTCTGGTGGCCCCAGTAGTGTTTTTGAAAATTCGGCTCCAAAATACGATTTGAATATTTTTGATTTAGACATTCCGATTTTAGGTATCTGTTATGGTCTCCAGTTATTAGCCCATCATTATGGCGGAGAGGTTGAGCCGGGGATTAAAGGTGAATATGGTTTTGCCAATATTCATGTGAATCAATCCGAGTCCATACTGCAAGGAATCTCAGATGGAACGCAAGTATGGATGAGCCACATGGATAAGGTTCGGAACGTTCCGAAGGGGTGGACAATATTAGCGGAATCTTCCAATGGGATTGTTGCCGCTATGATAAATGAAGAAACCAAAAGGTATGCGACACAATTTCATCCGGAAGTAGTTCATACGGTAGAAGGTGAATCAATCATCAATAATTTTTTATTTAAGCTGGCCCACTGCGAACCCAATTGGACGGCTGGAAATTTTATCCATGAACAGGTTGATTTTATCCGAAACCAGATTGGTGATGGAAAAGTGATTTGTGGTGTTAGTGGTGGAGTAGATTCTTCTGTTGTTGGTGCTTTGATGCACAAGGCAGTTGGAGATCAATGCACTTCTGTTTTAATAGACCATGGACTTTTAAGAAAAAATGAAGCAGCAAATTGTGTTTCGGCACTGAAGGATGGACTCGGTGTAAATATTTTATCCTATGATGAATCCGACACATTTTTATCAAAACTATCGGGTGTGGTTGAACCGGAGAAAAAACGGAAAATAATTGGTGAACAGTTTATAAGATCATTTGAGAAAGTAGCCGCTCGAGTTGGAGATGCAACTTTTCTTGCCCAAGGGACCCTTTATCCCGATGTGATTGAAAGTGGCGCTAGCGTCGGTAATTCATCACATGTGATTAAAAGTCATCATAATGTGGGTGGATTACCGGAAGATATGGACTTCGATTTGGTTGAGCCCTTACGAGAACTTTTTAAAGATGAAGTCCGTAATGTTGGCCGTGAATTAGGATTGCCCGATTTGCTGATTAATCGTCACCCTTTCCCCGGGCCCGGATTGGCTGTGCGGGTGATAGGTGAAATCACAAAACCCCGGTTAGATATATTACGAGAAGCAGACGATATATTTATTAGTTCTCTTCATGAAGAAGGACTTTATGATGAAATATGGCAGGCATTTGCCGTACTCATTCCAGTCAAAACGGTTGGGGTGATGGGAGATCAAAGAACCTATGAGCATTTGCTGGGTTTGAGAGCCGTTACGAGTAGTGATGGAATGACGGCAGATTGGTTTAGGATGCCCGACGAAGCGTTGTCGAAAATTTCGAATAAAATTGTCAATTCGGTGAAGGGTGTTAATCGTGTTGTCTATGATATCACCTCAAAACCACCGGGAACAATTGAGTGGGAATAATTTTAATATCAGTCTTATATTGAATTCAGCTAGGATAAGGTGATTTAATTCACAGGCCAACTCCTCAACAAATTATTAAATTCAAAGCAATATGTGTGGTATAGTAGGATATTACGGTAAACAGGACGCTGTTCCAATTTTGATGAATGGGCTCAAACGCCTTGAATACAGGGGCTATGACTCTGCCGGAATTGCCGTCATGAACGGTGATGGGCTTCATTCTATCAAAAAGGCGGGAAAAGTTTCTGAACTGAACAAACAAATAGATGATTCTACTCTAAGGGGCTCTATCGGTATTGGCCATACGCGGTGGGCAACACACGGTGAACCCAATGACAAAAATGCACATCCTCATTTGGATCATTCGGGTAAAATTTCCATTATTCATAATGGTATTATTGAAAATTATTCGGCTCTAAAACGAGTTCTTCAGGATAAAGGTATTCAGTTTAAGAGCGATACTGACACGGAAGTCCTCGTTCAATTAATTTCCGATATTTATTATTCCAGCGGTCTTTATTTTGAGCAAGCAGTGCAGATTGCACTGAACCAAGTGATTGGCGCCTATGGAATAGTGACTTTTTGCAGCGATGAACCGGAAAAACTGGTGGCCGCTCGGTTTGGTAGTCCACTCGTCCTCGGGTTAGGGGTAAATGAATATTTTATTGCCAGTGATGCTTCACCGATTGTTGACCACACCAGGAATGTCGTTTATTTAGATGAAGGTGAAATGGTAACGATCACTCAGGATGGCCATGAAATAAGATCTATAACCGACGATACAATCGTAAATAAAATAGCCACTGAGATTGAGTTTTCAATTGAAGAAATTGAAAAAGGTGAATTTCCCCATCATATGCTTAAGGAAATCCACGAACAGGTTAACACGATTACAGATACGATGCGGGGAAGAATCAATCTTGAAGATGGGACGGCTCACCTTGGCGGCATAAGTGATTATTTAGATCGTATTCAAAAAGCTCACCGTATTTACATTACTGCCTGCGGCACTTCCTGGCATGCCGGACTCATGGGGAAATATCTTTTGGAAGAATTTGCCGGGATTCCTGTCCATGTTGAATATGCTTCGGAATTTCGCTATCGTAAACCAATTGTTGATAGTCGCACGGTTGTTATTGCCATTTCTCAATCCGGTGAAACCGCTGATACACTGGCAGCAATTCGAAAGGCAAAAGAATTTGGTGCTTTAACCGTTGGCATTTGTAATGTTGTTGGGTCTTCCATAGCCCGTGAAACAGATTGCGGTATTTATACCCACGCCGGACCTGAAATTGGTGTCGCCTCAACAAAGGCTTTTACTGCACAGGTCACAGTTTTATTTTTATTGTCTCTATGTTTTGGAAGAAGAAATGGCTTGTCTCGATCAGCTGGACAAAAGTTATCTCAAGCCTTGTTAAACATTGGTGAGCAAGTTCAAAAAGTATTAGATAATTCAGATGCGATCTTAGATGTAGCAAAATCAACCATAAATGTGGACAATTATCTATATCTTGGCCGTGGAATGAATTTTCCTGTCGCCTTAGAAGGCGCCTTGAAACTGAAGGAAATTTCATATATCCACGCTGAAGGTTATCCGGCGGCGGAAATGAAACATGGTCCAATCGCATTGATCGATGAAAATATGCCCGTAGTCTTTTTGGCTCCCCATGATAGAACTTATGAAAAAGTTTTTTCTAATATTCGGGAAGTGAATGCCCGAAAAGGGGTCATTATTACCGTGACGGATAAACGGACGAAAGAATTAGAAGAAATTTCCGATTATATCATTGATGTACCTTCAACACATCCACGAATTTTTCCATTGTTAGCTTCAATTGCACTTCAATTATTAGCCTATCATTTAGCTGTCCTCAGAGGATGCCATGTTGATCAACCGCGTAACCTTGCCAAGAGCGTTACGGTTGAATAATCTGCTTAGATTTACACCTTTAATACTGCTCTCCATACTTGCTGCCCAGGAACCTGAGCCAATACAGGCTGGTGTAGCACCCCCGCCAGGGATTTATGCTCCGGGAGTTAATGCCCTACATTATGATGTAGAAATTGGGCTCGGTAAAAATATCAATCGGTTTGCAGGAAAAGTAAAAATCAAAGTTGCCGTCGAAGAAGATTCACCTACACTCCCATTGGATTTTACCGGATTGGAACTGCAACAAGTTTCAATGAATGGCAAAGAAATCGATTATACTTATGAAAAAGGTGTCGTTCGAATTCCATTAAAGCATTTTCAAAAAGGTGATTCTGTCGTTGTTGAATTAACTTACCAGGGCGTTCCCGATGATGGACTGATCATTGGGGATAATGTCCATGAAAATCCGACAGTCTTCGTTGATAATTGGCCGAACAGAACACGGTTTTGGCTTCCAACGATTGACCATCCTGCAGACAAAGCAACAATAAGTTATACGGTTCATGCTCCCAGAGACTGGGAGGTCATTGCCAATGGGTATCTGACAGGTAAAGCAAAAAAGACTCCAAAAAATGCGATTGGTCCCAAAGAAAAGCGTCTCACATGGAATTGGGATGTAACCGTTCCTATATCACCCTACAATATGGTGATCGGGGCGGCGGATATGGAGATCAGAACCGTTGGTTTGGCTGCCTGTGGAAACGCACCTGCTTCCCAAAGAAACGATGGGTGTATCGAAGTAACTTATTGGGTTTATCCCGAGGATGTGGAAAAGGCTGAACCCTCCTTCCGCCGTGCTGCAGAAATGGTTGATTATTTCACTCAAATTATTGGTCCATTTCCATTCGAAAAATTAGCCAACGTGCAGACATCAACCCGATATGGGGGTATGGAAAATGCTTCGGCCATATTCTATTCCGAAAATGGTATCGCAAAAGGGCGAAATATCGAAGGAACTGTCGCCCATGAAATTGCGCATCAATGGTTTGGGGATGCGGTAACTGAAGCAAATTGGCACCATTTATGGTTGTCTGAAGGATTTGCAACCTATTTCGGTGCATTGTTTTTTGAGCACGCAGACGGCGTTGATGATTTTCGAGATAAATTGGAAAATAATCGACAACGTGTCTTGAAATCAAACATGACTAATCGCCCAATCATTGATACTGAAGAAACAAACTTGTTTAAATTGCTTAATTCTAATAATTATCCCAAAGCAGGTTGGGTATTGCATATGTTGCGTGGTATTCTTGGAGATGAAACATTTTTTATTGGTATCCAGGACTATTACCAACGATTCCAGCATACAGCAATTTTAACCGAAGATTTTCAATATGTAATGGAAGAAACTTCCGGAATGGACTTAAGCTGGTTTTTTCAGCAATGGTTGTATGAGCCGGGATATCCCGTTCTATCGTTAGAAGAAAATTGGGAATCAAATGACGGAACAAATGGCTCACTAAAAGTTAGAATTCGGCAAACCCAAAAACCAGATTGGCCCATATTTCGGATTCCAACAAAAGTGTGCTGGGGGAGTGGTCAAAATATCGAATGTCGCGAAATCGAAATAACAAGGGAAGATGAGATCTTTCATTTTAATTTTGACCTGCAGCCCACACAACCGGCGATCATTGATCCCGATAGTTGGGTATTAAAAGGTGACTCGAATTCCGAATGATGCAAAAGATAAAACAAATTTTATTCCTGATTATCATTTATCCTGTTTTGGGACAAAATTGGTTTCAATATCAACTGATTGATCGTCAGTTTAACCAAGCGGTAGTCCAATACAATGAAGGACGATTTGCTACTTGTGAATCCATCTTGAAAAAAATATTGGCTGATGAACCCGGTGTTTATAGCGAGTCGGCTCTAATATTATTAATTAAGTCCCAAATCGGGTTGAATCGAACCCAGTCGGCGAAGGAATCATCACGCCGGTTTTTTGAAGGATTCCCTGAGAGTGAATATTTGAAAAATGTGATGGAAAGCTTGGGCGATTTGTATGTGAATGAGGGAAATTATTCCTCTGCCTATAGGATGTACCACCGAGCCAAAAAACTTTCCAATGAGTTGGACTTTAGTCAAAAAATTGATTCAAAAATTCTACGCCTTATCCAGATTCGACTACCGAATTCATTAATAGATGAATTACTTACACTTGAAGTTGATCCGGGATTTAGGAATATTCACCTCATCGCGAAGGCTAATTCAGAAATATTAATCGGACGTCCTGATGATGGCGCACTGACATTAAGTCAGGTCGATTTGAGCCAACTATCGGACACTTATTTTTCTTTTTATGAAATACTTCTGCGTGCAACTTATCAGCCTCCCAGTCCGGTGATGATGGTTGGAATTGTATTACCGATGTCCGGCGTTGATGCGGAAGAAGGCAATGCTTTTTTATCTGGATTTTACGACGGTGAACAATCAATTGGACTTACCAAACAAAGGTTGTCTGTAATGGTTCAGGATAGTCGAAGTGAGGATCTTGTGACTATTAAGGTGGCAAAAAATTTGGCGAATCTCAATCAAATATTGGCGCTTATTTCTCCCACAGATGACCAGTCATCCCTCGCCATTGCAAGTTCACTGGAGTCAAATAATGTTCCGATCGTTTTAACGAATCTCCAACAAAATGACTTGAGTGAAATCAATAATCTCGTTTTTCAAATTAATTCCACCCTTCCTATGCAAGCTAAAGCCGCAGCTCATTTTGCTGTAAATATTTTAGGCCTTGATAGTCTCGCCGTTATCGCTCCCGCAGATCAATTTGGAGAGATTCAGACAGATTCTTTTATCGAGGAAGTTGATCGATTGGGTGGAACGGTAGTGGCAACGGAATGGTATTCCGGTCAGCCCAAAAACTTGAGAAGACAATTCAGATTTTTAAGGCGTGTAGCTTTTAGCCTGCTACCAAAAGAAGAATCTTTTGATCAAGCACTTGGAATGGAAATTGACAGCCTGGATGCATTATTTGACATTTCTGCTGATGATTTTTTCGACCTTCCGAAACCTGATAAAAAGAGAATGTCCACGTCAGATTCGGCTAAAGTCATATTGAATACAATCCAGGGTATTTACGTCCCGATAAATAAAAATGACTTGGAATACATCGGCCCTCAAATTCCAATGTATAATTTAAATACCAAAATAATCGGGAATGAACACTGGCAAGATATCGAGATTTTACAAAAGGAAAATATCGGTCCTCACCTAAAAGGAATGTCGATCATAACTAATTTCTACCGGCCCGGAATCGATTCGTCTGCTTATGAAGGTGAAAATTTGTACGCCTATTATCGAGGATTTAATACAGCCAAATTGTTAGCTCAATTGAACCTTGAATCACAAACGCGTCAATCCGTCAGTCAGTCATTGAAATCAATCGATTTTTATTCCGGGGAAGGTTTTTACTATTCTCCCGATCATTCAAATCCCCAAGTGAATGCAGCCTTTCAAATTCTGGAGTTTGATGGACGGGGTTTTATCCATCATGGCGTTTTTCATGGAGATTCACTACGGTTAATATCCACGCAAAATCCATAAAGGTTATTTGTGAATTATAAAGATTATTCTGATTGGTTTGGTATTGATGGATTTCATGCATTCATCTCCCAGAAACAAAATGATTTTTCTATAATTGAAAAGCGGAAAGACTTCGCTGCATTTTTATCGTTTAGTAAGTCGGCACTGGTGTTCCCTAACCAAGTCCATTCAAATCAAGTCCAATTTGTTAAAGCACCGGGAATTTTGAAGGATACTGATGGTGCCATATCAAAACAAAAAGATATCGTGTTAAGCATTCAGGTTGCCGATTGTATCCCCTTATTCCTGGTTGATGTCAAAACAGGCAATTTTGGATTAATACATTCGGGGTGGAGAGGTACAGTAGCAGGAATAGGACCAGAGGCAATTCACAAACTTGAAAATGCCGGGAGCCAAATAAATGATATTCGTGCATTGATTGGACCGGCCATAAACCAATGTTGTTTTGAGGTTGGCCCTGAAGTGAGTGAACAATTCGGATCATCTTTTTCCGTTGATGGCAATGGTGATCGAAAAATGTTGGACTTAAAAAGCGCATTAAAACACCAACTGATTGAATCTGGAATAAGAAAAAGTAATATAATGATTGATGATGACTGCACATCTTGCCGTGAAGAATTATATTTTTCTTATAGGCGTGATGGCGACAAATCCGGTAGAATGTTGGCAATTGCAGGTTGGCGTTAGTCTTCCTTTTTATTATTTATTCTTCCTGATAAATTCACGCTTAATTTTTCTTTAAAATGACAATAACTGACGCAATAATACTCGGCATTATCCAAGGAATAACGGAATTTTTACCTATAAGCAGTTCCGGCCATTTGGTTATTGGGCAGGAACTGTTGGGTGTCAATACCCCTGGGAATGTGTTTGAGGTCGTCACTCATATAGGAACACTTTTAAGTGTAATCCTTGTTTTCTGGAAAGAATTGGCTACAATTCTTAAAACAATTCAAAATTCGGATACACAAAAGTATGTTTTTTATTTATTGATTGGTACCCTCCCGGCAGTCATCATCGGATTGGGAGGGAAAGATATTATTTCAAGTTTATTTGAATCAACCCAAATGGTTGCCGGGGCATTATTAGTTACCGGAATTGTTCTATTGGGGACTCAAAATTTGAAGAAAAAAAATGAGCAGTTGAATTGGAAAAGAGGCCTTTTAATTGGAATGGCTCAGGCCATTGCAATTATTCCAGGAATATCTCGATCAGGTTTGACCATTAGCACAAGCCTCGCCTTGGGTATTTCGGGTAAAGATGCTGCTAAGTATTCTTTTCTTCTGGCTATACCGGCTATTTCGGGTGCTGGACTATTGACCGCTTTGGATATGAAAACGGGAACCATCCCAATACCTTTTCCGCAATTAATGACTGCTTTTATCTGTTCTTTTTCCGTTGGATATATTTCCTTAAAATGGTTACTAGGATTATTAGAAAACGGTAAGTTTCATCGGTTTGGCTACTATTGCATTTCCGTTGGATTGATCACGTACTTCGTTATTTAAAATGGCAAGATTTAAATTAGATACAATTCCAATCAACAACGCGATTCAATCGTTAGAAGGCGGTCGTTTAAATCCTGTTTATTTTTTAATGGGAGAAGATCAATACCTCCAGCAATTCTTTACTGAAAAACTGTCTCATATTTTATTTAAAAATGAACCGATTCAAAAGATGGTGCTCATTCCTGACGAAATCGGTTCTAAAGATATAATCGAACATTTAACGGCGACTGATTTATTTAGTGCGAAAAAATTATTTTTACTTCGAAATCCAAATGCTCTAAAAGGGAAGACGCGAGATGAGTTTGTTGAATATTGTCAGCGACCGACAATTGGACATACGCTTATTATTATGCATGATGAGTTTGGTGCTAAAAATAAATTTTTAGAATCTTTGGTCGGAATGATAAAACCCGTATCCTGTTCCACACCCTTTGAAAATGGCATGGTTCCGTGGGCAAAATCATTTTTCCAGGATAATGGAATTCAGCACGTATCCGCTGACATTTTAAAATCTATAGTTGAAATTGCCGGAGATTCCCTCAATCATCTAAAAAACGAAATTGATAAAATTGCGATTTTAGTAGAACCAAATGCTGAAATAAAACAAAATGACATCGAACAGTTTTCAGGATGGAAAAGAAAGTTCAAGCAATACGAATTTTTTAATTATTTAGGGCAGAAAAAGTTGAAAGAATCAATGGAACTCGGTCGTGCACTGGTATCCCAAGACACATCGATGATCAATTTATTATACCCGTTAACAGAATTTTTCCAGGAACTATTATTTTTAAAAATTTCTAAGGGAACAAATGGGGCATCATGGGGTTTCACCAGACTATCACCAAGTGTAAAAAAACAGTTACCCAACTATGCAAAACGATATACAAGTAAAGAAATCACCATTGCGCTTAAACGACTGGCGCATATTGATCAACAGCTGAAAACATCACGGATTAAAGATGAGTCAGCTATCACCGAATTTGTCTATGCAACCCTTAGCAATGGATAATCAGTTCCGATACACCGACGAGGAACTGATCGCACGGTTTCAGGAGGGTGATCAGCAGGCCTACATTGAGTTAGTGAATCGATACCGGGACAAACTTATGTCATTTGTATACCGGTTTGTGAATGATTTTGAACAGGCTGAAGATATTGTTCAGGATGCATTGTTAAAATTGTTTACACATAAACATTATTACCGGAATATCGCGAAATTTTCTACCTGGATTTATACCATCGCCGGAAATTTAGCTAAAACGGAATTGCGGAAGAAAAAACACCATAAGGTAACAAATATCAGTCAAATGGGACCAGAAGACAGGGATTACGAACTTCCGTCAGTTGCTCCCGAAACGGATGAAGTTGCCCAAAGTGAATACATTGAGAAAAAAATACAAGCAGCAATTCAGAGACTTCCACTTCATTTTAGGACAGTAACTATCCTACGAGATATTCAGGAACTTTCTTACGAAGAGATAAGTAAGATAGTCGATGTTCCGCTCGGAACAGTAAAATCCCGGATAAACCGGGCAAGGTTACAACTTCAAAAAGAATTAATAGAATTGAAATAGGAGAATATATATTGATGGATCGCTATCAGTTTGAAGATGCAATATCAGCGTATTTAGAAAATGAATTAAACCTTTCCGATAGGCAATCATTCGAAAAATATATGAGCGCAAATCCGGAGGCTATGAAGCTTGTTGATTCAATCAGGACGACCATGAAATCGGTCAAAAATATGTCTGATATCAAAGCATCTGATCAATTTATGCCGAACTTGTACAAGAGAATCGAATTCGAGAAAAATCGACCTTCTAAAAGAATTGTAGGACGACCTTCAAAAACCTTGTTCGGATTCACACCTTTGTACGCCGGAATTATGACCGTGTTGGTCGCTTCTTTTATTACCATTGGTGTAAATCTTTGGCCCGGAAGTGAAAAGTCCGTTGATACTTTACCAGCTTTTACGGGAAATATTACCGAATCACCTAATCCTTTATCGATTAGTCCGACTGCGCCAACTAATAATGAAGCAGCTTTAGCCGCTACTGAAGTTGATTCAGCTGATTCAACGATTGAAAAAAAGAAGAAATTCAAGTTGGGTGATAAAGTTCAATTTGTGAAAGATCAGCATTAATTTTCGCTTAAAAAATTAATTTCAAATAAATCCCTGTAGTTGATGTATTTCACTTCAGGGATTTTTATTTTTAAGTATGTCATTTTACCGACAAATCGCCACACTTGTGCTATTTTTCTTAGTACTATTCCTATTTATCTATCCAAATCAACCTAGTTTCACCTTTTTCCTCCTTAAGGGTATTGCCGTTGGAGGACTTGTGGTCGTCTCCATTTTATTCGCCTTCCCGCAGTTGCTCAAAATTGGGGATACACAACTTGATGACTCAATCCAGTCAAAAAATGATGCAAGTGATCTATCCTTTTCGTCAGCTGTAAAATCCCATTATCAGAGATTATTATTGCAGGTGCTCCATTTAGTGAAAACCGTTAATACTGAATTTTCTGGGGCAATTTATATGATTGATTCAGAGAGTAAAGGATACACATGTCAGGAAAAAACTTTCGAGGATTTTTCAGATTTTATTGAGAATGAAAATGAAATCATAGCTGCAGTAATGAAAAAAAGTGATCCTTCTATTTTCAAGAAAAGTAGTGAAAACGGAGGATGGGAGGGAATTCTTGGTTCCAAAACTTGGCGTGGAAGTGAAACATTAATGGGTTTCCCTATATTGTACATGGGTCATACTGTTGGTTGTTTACTGGTTTATACAGATCATTTTTCATCCATTAATAGTCGCGACCAAAATATTATCAACAATCTTAGTCAATTTATTACCCATGGGATGGAAGATTTGGAGCGGATGGAATCGCTCATGGTTGACAATTATTTTAATTCACGTATAGCAAATTTATTTGATCAATTGGAAGTCAAATCAGATGAATCAGAATTATTTGAATCCATTCGTGGATTATGTCGCACTTTTTTCCAGTACGATAAGTTGACCATAGCTCTAGCAAATGAGGATAAGAAAAAAGCTGTGATTAAATTGGTAGATGGCCTCCATGATGATGCGGATGAAGGTGAAGAATATCTCATTCAGAACAATATTCACGGGCTAGCCATCAGGGATAATACAATATTTAGTTCGAATTCATGGTTTAATGAATATCCTGATATGAATCGCTTTAATTCTGAGGAAAAAACTGAATTTAATTTTATGTCTGTTTTAAGCATTCCGCTAAGATCAAATGGTGAAGCAATTGGCGCGGTTACAGTGGAGCGTCTGAAATCAAAGATTTATTCCGATGCGGATATTAGATTACTTGAATTATTATGCGGAACAATGAGCTCGATGCTGAATTGGCAGCAGGAATATAAAAAGATGCACCTGACTGCAATCCATGATGGATTGACGGGACTTCTAAACCATAAATCGTTTTTAGATCGATTTGAGGAAGAAATCAGCCGTGCAGGACGATTTAATCAAAAGTTGGGATTGGTCGTCTTGGATTTGGATAAGTTTAAATTGGTTAACGACACATATGGCCATTTATATGGCGATTACGTACTTCAGGAAGTGTCTAACATAATATTAGATAATGTACGTGCGATTGATGTTGTGGGACGCTACGGTGGTGAGGAATTTGCTGTATTGCTCGTGAATACGGATATTAGAGATTGTATTCCTTTAGCAGAAAGAATCGTGCAGTCAATTGCCGAAAAGACCTTTCTGAGTGGTGGCATAGCTATCAATATAACAATTAGCGCAGGCATGGCTGGGTTTCCCGATCATGCAGACCATGTCAGGGATATGATTTCAAAGGCTGATAAAGCTATGTATGAAACAAAAGATCACGGTGGGAATGGTGTTACCATCGTCGGCAACCCATAAATCCCCCTCCGAATTTCGGAACAACAGAGTCCGTTAAATGTTTAGATTCCCGAGAAGAAATCCACAAAATTATGGTTAAAACACTCACAATTGTCTGTTTGACTCTTGGATTATACGGATGCGGAACAACCGTACCTAATTTGCCAAGTCCACAGAATAATATTCAAACAAATTCAAGCAATGAAAAGTTGCCTAACCCTGAAGCATTACGGTATTTCATGGATGGTCAAACGATGATAAGTCAGGGTGAGTTTGCGATGGCAATTTTAGAATTTCAGCAAGCACTTGCACTGGATCCAGGCGTTGGGGCAATCCATACATCAATCGCTGAGTGCTATTGGAATCTGGGTAAACCTGAAATAGCAGAAAAACATCTTAAAAAAGCAGTTGAGTTAGATTCAAACGATGAGCAGGCACTTCAAATGTTGGCTGATCAATATATTCTGCAGAAAAACTATACAGCGGCTCAAAAACCATTTGAAAAATTGCATAAGTTAAAGCCAGATGAAGTCAGCTATGTCATCGCCCTCGGTGAACTCGAAAAAGTTAAGCAAAACTTTTCAGGCGCATTGGAACTCTATTTGAAAGCTTATCAATTGGAACCGTCTCGTTTGGAATTGTTAGAAACTGCCGGAAGGTTAGCCCTGCAAATCAAGGATTTTGCACAGGCACAATCCATTTTTAAGCAATTGGTCATTCTTGATCCAAATCAAACCCAATATATCAATATATTTATTGACTTGGTCATGAATTCAAAAAATTATAATGAAGGGATTGACGTACTGAAATCATTGAATACTGAACATGGTGAATCCACAGAGAGAATGGCTCAAATGGGGTTATTAATGTATCGGGCAGGACAAAAAGAAGATGCATTAAAATTGTTGGAATCGGCAGTTGAAACAACGTCCGGGAATCCAAACCTTTATTATTCATTGTTTGATTTATATATGGATGCGAATGATAATGAAAAAGCATCAAAAGTGGCGGATCAAATCGTATCTAATTTTCCTGAAGATTGGCGGGGGTATTATAGTCGCTCCTTGGTATATATGAGTGATGAAAATCCAAAAGAAGTCATTTCTCTGTTGGAGCCGGTTTCAGATACTTTTGAAAAGATTTATGAAATTCAGTTTATACTTGGAATAGGATACAACCAGCTAAAACAATATGAAGCGGCCCAAAAATACTTCAATCGCGCGTTAACAATTCGTCCCAATTCGCCCAATTTACTTCACTCATTGGCTATCCTTTACGATTCGGTGGAGGAATGGGAAAAATCAGACAAAATATATATTCGTCTCATCAAATCCGACAGCACGGACGCACAGGCATTTAATAATTATGCCTACAGCCTGGTGGAGCGAAATGAGCATCTAGAAAAAGCTCTCACGATGGCAAAGAAAGCTATCGCAATAGACACCGATAATCCGTCCTATTTAGATACCATTGGATGGATATATTTCAAATTGAAAAATAATGAGAAAGCGCTAGAGTACATTGAAGCATCCATAAAAATTGAGGAGAATAATGCTGTTGTGCTTGAACATTTGGGGGATGTCTTCATGAAAATTCAAAAACCGGATGATGCACTGGATTATTACCAACGAGCGTTGATTTTAGATAATAAAAATGCACGGTTAATTAAAAAGGCCTCTCCTGAATAAATCCCTTATTTCATTCGTGGTGTTCATTCTGATAGCGGGATGTGCTCAGCCACCGTCCGTCGAGCTTGAGCCGTCGTTAGATCCAAGAATGGCTTTTCCTGATCTCGATCAAAAAAAATACTGCAGGGGTAAGGGTTACATCCTTTCTAAAGGGGAAATCCGAGGGCGGCTGAATTTTACTTTTACATCTTCCCGGGATACAGCCTACATTCAATTCAAGGATTTAATTGGCAGGAAGACGCTATTTCTAATTTTAAGCAACGATACAATCGATGCCTGGGATATGCTTCATAATCGACGTTATGATCAAGCTTCAATTCTAATCTCACTTCCATTTTTTGAAATGATTCAACCGAATGATTTAAGAACTTTTTTGTGGGGCGAAATACCGGAATTTTTTAGTGATCCTGAAAAAATAAAAAATCAACCAGAACAAATTTCAGGTGGAATTCAATTTCGCTCAAACCAAACTGAGCATGGCCCGCTAGTTGAACATGTTACTTTTAACATGAAAGCTGAAAAACAAAAAATTGAACTGGTCATGATGAACAGGGAATATGATGTACAGTATCCGCATCTTATTCGAAAAATACCCGAATCCATTCCACCAATAAAGGTGAATTCATGAAAATTTCTGTCGTTATTCCCGTCTACAATGAAGTTGATTCTTTAAGGGACCTTCATCAAGAATTAACCCAGGCGCTGAGGCTTTATAATGAATACGAAATTCTTTTTATCGATGATGGCTCCAGCGATGGTTCTGTTGATCTTGTACGCGAAATGAGTGAATCCGACTCTCATATAAACTTAATTCAGTTCCATCGTAATTATGGAAAATCTGCAGCGTTGGCAGAGGGTTTCAAATATGCCGAAGGTGATTACATTATTACCATGGATGCGGACTTACAAGATGATCCGGCAGAAATTTCGAACTTGGTTAATAAACTGGACGAAGGATTTGACCTTGTTTCAGGATGGAAAAAAGATCGGAAAGATCCCCTCGGGAAAACGATTCCATCTAAATTATTTAATTTTGTGACGCGTTTATTTACTGGTGTTGAAATCCACGATTTCAACTGCGGCTTAAAAATATATCGAAAGGCTGTCGTCAAAACCATAGATATTTATGGCGGAAGACATCGTTATATACCAGCCCTTGCTGGACAGAAAAAATTCAAAGTTTCTGAAATTGTTGTGAATCATCGGTCGAGAATTCATGGCGTGACAAAATATGGTGGCGCGCGGTTATTCCACGGATTTTTCGATTTGATTTCGATTTTATTTTTATCGAAATACACCCAAAGCCCTCTTTATTTTTTCGGGCAAATTGGGCTTTTCACTTTTTTAACCGGATTGGGCATTGACAGTTATGTCCTTTATTTGAAATATTTTTTAGGTGAACCCTTTGCAAAGCATATGGCATTACTCATGTTGGGAGTGCTGATTATTGTCGTTGGGATTCAATTCTTTTCCATTGGATTAGTGGGTGAAATGATTGCCAACTCTAATCAGGATAAAGAATCCCGGGTAAAAGTAATTCTTAAATCTTAGCCGATTAACCTATCCGTAATGCGTATTGTGCTTGTTGGACCATTTCCGCCACTTCGAGGTGGAATATCCACGTTTAATCATTCATTGGCTGAGGCTCTCGCCAAGGATCATGAAGTACATCGTGTATCTTTTTCGTTGCAATACCCCAAACCACTATTCCCTGGAAAAACCCAGTATTATGATTTTGAAGGTGAAAATGCGGACACACTTATTAATTCGATTAATCCATTCTCCTGGAGAAAAACAGCAAAATTTATCAATAAAATCAGTCCGGGTTTGGTTATAATTCAATACTGGATGCCTTTTTTTGCCCCTGCATTTTCATCGATTGCCAAGGGGATAAAGAATGGTTGTGGTGCTCAAATTATTGTGAATTGCAATAATATTACTCCTCATGAGCCGAGAGCATTGGACTCATTGATGACAGCCAAATTCTTCAGTTATTGTGATGGATTTATTGTCATGTCACAATCTGTTGAGGATGATCTATTGCGAATTGAACCTCAACCAAAATATAAAAAAACACCCCATCCGATTTATGATATATTTGGTGAATCAATAGAAAAACAAAAAGCAAAAGATATGATTGGTGTTTCAGATGAAAAAATCATTCTCAACTTTGGATTAATCCGTGATTATAAGGGATTGGATATTCTGATTGAATCCGCAAAAAAATTAAAAATAGAACTAAGAAATTTTAAAATTCTAGTTGTCGGCGAATGCTATGGGGACGAAAATGATTATATACAATTAGCTAAAGAATGTGAAGTATCTGAATTGATTGACTTTCGATTTGAATTTGTATCAAACGAAAAAGTAAACCAATATTTCTGTGCCGCTGATTTGGTAGTATTGCCATATAAATCAGCGACCCAAAGCGGTGTGGTACCGATTGCTTACCATTTTAATAAACCGGTCGTAGTATCCAACGTTGGCGGTTTACCAGAAATTGTGGAAGAAGGAAAAACCGGTTTTGTTTGTGAACCGAGTTCAGATAGCATCGCAAATGGTGTTTTAAAGTTTTTCGAATCTGATATGGATAGATACACGCCATTTATTACGGAGTACAAGAAACAGTTTTCGTGGGAAAAGTATGCAAAAACTGTGCTGGATTTAGCTCAATCGTAATGGATAAATCTGTAAATATATTTGTATTGAACTGGAACGGTCGGGATCTGACACTTGATTGCCTGGCGTCCCTAAAAAAGATATCCTATCCAAACGCGAATGTCATTGTGATTGATAACGGATCAACAGATGATTCTGTCATTTCAATCAGGGAAAACTACGCGGATGTTGAAATTATTGAATTACCCGAAAATATTGGGTTCGCCGGCGGCAATAATGCGGGATTCAGAAAGGCGCGTGAAAAATCAGATTACACTATTTTTTTAAATAATGATACTTGTGTTGACCCACATTTTATTGAACCGTTAATCAATGAATTTGAAGTGAATTCCGATGTGATGCAGTCGGCGCCAAAGATATATTATGCGGATAAACCGGAATATATTTGGTTTGCCGGTGGAAAAATTAATTTATGGATCGGATTAATCTGGCATATTGGAATTCGGAAAAAAGATTCTACTGAATATTCAACAAAATGGGAAATTGACTATGCCACCGGGTGTTGCGTCTGTATGCGAACTGAAGATTTTGAATCCACAGGTATGTTCGATGAATCATTTCCGATGTATGCAGAAGATGTGGATTTGTCGCTACGTTTAAGAAACTTGGGTGGGAAAATTGTTTTCGTGCCCGAATCGAAAATCTGGCATAAGGTTTCAGCTTCTTTAGGTGGGCAATATTCCTTCGGTAAGTGGAAAAGAAAACTTGTAGGGAAATTCAAATTGGTGGTGAAACATGCTAAACCGTATCAAATACCTTTTTCGCTTCCGCTGGCGACGATGGTGAGTATTATGGAGTTTATTTTTTCAATATTGATTAATTTTGAATATATAATTAAGAGTAAGAAGTAATGTATTAATGGTAGATGATTATTCCAATATTCGTTATTGGAAGATAAATTTAATAAATGGGTATTTTAACTTAAAGAGGATTAATAATGAAGATTAAGAAACAGTTTCAAAATTGGATAGTGTTTTCATTTTTGTTTTGGAGTTGTGTAGATAATACTGATCCTGAATTATGCAAGATAATCTCGTCTTTTACCATTACACAAAAATCTGATGAACCAATATTTAACCCAAAATCAAATTGGGATTATGCATCAGCTGTAGATCCAACAGTAATTGAAAAAGATGGTAATTATTATATGTGGTATACCGGTCGAGGGTATTCCAAATTTCAAGTAGGATTTGCAGTTTCAGATGATGGTGAAACCTGGTTTGAATACGGTAAAAATCCGGTATTAAAAATTGGGAATCAGGGAGACTTTGATGATGATCACCTTCGTCGTCCTTATGTCATATACGATGAGGGGAAATTCAAGATGTGGTACAGTGGATACGGATATAAAGTAGCCAGCAATTTACACTATTCAATTGGATATGCAGAATCAATTGATGGAAAAAACTGGACAAAATACAAAAATAATCCTGTAATTGATGTTTCAGAAGACAGTTGGGATGACATTGATGTAATGCTGGGTAGTGTAGTAAAAAAAGATAATAAATATCATTTATGGTATGATGGCCTTTCTTCAGAATACCCAGAAAATGAGGATTCAAATCATTCTAATAATATTGCTGATGGAGGATATGCAACTTCAAGTGACGGTATTAATTGGACCAAACATACATCGCCAGTTTTTACCAATAGTAAAGAGGGATTTGAATCAATTACCATAGATGTGAGAGGTGTCAATTGGAATAATAATGGTGGATTTTTTGAAATGTTGTATTCAGGGAAAGAATTAGGGAGTAATGGTTATTACAATCGTAGTATTGGGCGCGCGACTTCTGAAGATGGTATTAACTGGGTAAAAGATGACATTAATCCGATTATTACGTATGGTAGTGATGGGGATTGGAATCAATATTCAACTGCGGCTGGTGTATTTATTCGAAAGGGAGATGATTATATGGTTTGGTTTTCTGGCGTTGGTCGAGGGTCCCAATGGAATATTGGGTTTATTCGCGGAAAAGTTGCATGTCTTTAAATGTTTTATCAATTATATTAAGAGATAAAATTAAAAAAAATTCATTCTTTTCAAAAACCTTTGAAAGCTTAAAACTGATTTGGATTATTATAAAATATAAAACAGGTATAGTTAATACGGTTGACGATGAAAGAGCTGATCCTAGTTCTGTAAAGTGGGAAAATCATCCATGGCAACGTGTTTTTGAGAAACGAAAGAATTATGCCGTTGATCATGCAATTCAGAAAAAATGTTTAGATATGTGTTGCGGAATTGGTTGGACGTCGTACGCAATATCAGAAGTTGCCGATTCTGTTGTAGGTATAGATTATTCCGAAGACGCAATTGAAGAGGCTAAATCAATTTATCAATCTCCGAACTTGAAGTTTAAAAATATGAATGCTCTGGATTTAGAATTTCCAGCAGAATCATTTGATTTAGTTGTAGGTATGGAAGCAATTGAACATTTTTCGGAAGAGGATGGATTGTTATTTCTTAATCAAGTGAAACGTGTATTAAAAAATGATGGTTGGTTTATTGGGAGTACACCAGAAGTAGAGAATAGGAGTATTCTTAAGTTATATTCATTACAGCTTCAAGATCCATTTCATTTATTCCTTTATTCAAAATCAATTCTTGAAAAAACATTATCAAAATATTTCAAACAAGTTGAGGTAAACAGCCAACCTGAAGATTGGCTGTTGTTTAAATGCAAAAAATAACAAAGTCCAATATAACTAATTATGTGCTTTCCTTAAAATCATCTAAATGTGGTTTTGTTTTACAAAAGCCAATTAATCAGAGGACTTTCATGAGTTCCGCCTTCTCAATTCTTACATTAGAATTAGTCCAAGGACTCTCCCAAATTGAGAAAGAAAGCGAAGCTAATTCCTTTTTAAATCATCAAGATAATGTTACAGGATTTATTATTGACCCACTTCTAAATAAAGCGAAGGAACCGTATGATGATATAGAAATCAATTATATTCATTATCAAACCACGGCATTTTCACTTTCAGCTCTTGATGCCCTTGGATATCATCCAAAATATGAATTTCATTTTTTGAATTATTATAGAGATCAAAAAAGGTTAATTAATTGGTTTAGTGAATTAGATTGGTCGAATCCGTGGCATGAAAGTAATAAGATCATGTTTTTATTACAGTTTTTTGCTTACGATTATTTAAAAAATAAAAAAATGGATTCAAAAAAAATTATCACTATTATTTTAAGAGAATTGGATAAATATCAGGATGTAGAAACTGGGCTGTGGGGGACACAATTTAAAGCAAGTTCTTTTAATGCAATGGCAGGGACATTTCATTTACTTATATTTTATAAATATTTTAACCAGCCAATAAAATACACTGACAAAATTTTGAATTCTGTAATTCCACTACAAATGAAGGATGGGTTATTTCACCCATTTGGCGGTGGGGGTGCATGTGAAGATTTGGATGCAATAGATATATTATATAAAGTTGGACCTACTTCGTCATCAGACTTGGACAATGTTATGATTCGTTCATATAATGGTTTACTCAACAGCCAAAATGATGATGGGGGTTTTTGCTGGGCTAAACGCCCTGATAGACCTATATCCTATGGCGTTCCTTATCTAAATCCGTTTTCTAGAATATTCCATGTGGACATGTTTAAATGGGTATTAAAAAGAACAGTTTTTGGTACCTTCTTCCCTTTCTTAAGGGATCAGGATTTATATATGTACAGTAATTGGAATCAAATGCAATACAATATAAACCAAAGTGATATTTGGTCAACTTGGTTTAGATTGCTTGCAATTGCCACAATTGAAAAAAAATATCCAGATTTAAAGAAACATGATATAAACTTTCAATTTAGATCTATTCCATCCCTTGGTTGGTTATAAAATGGGTCAGAACCCTTTAATTTCTGTAATAATGAGCGTCAATAGGGACGATGGTAGTCTTACCGAAACTATTGATAGCGTTTTGAATCAAACCTACCAAAATTATGAATTAATCATAATCAATGATGGCGGATCTGAAGATGTCAGACACACAATCAAGAATTATAATAATGGTCGGTTAAAGTATTATGAAAAGCCCAAAATAGGACTCACAGCTTGTTTAAACTACGGAGTTGATCAGGCAAAGGGTGAATTCATTGCTCGCCAAGATGCAGGTGATACATCATTAAAAAAAAGATTTGAAACTCAAATTAATTATTTTAATAATTATCCCGGAATAAGTTTAATTGGATCTTGGATTGCTGAATTGACAGAAGAAGGTGATCATTTGGGTGATATTGAATTTCCAAAATCTCATGATAACATTAAAGAGAATATTCCATTTCAAAATGCGTTTTGTCACGGAACAATTATGGCATTAACTACCGTTTTTAGAGATTTTAATGGATATAGAGAGGCGTTTTTGAAAGCTCAAGATTATGATCTTTGGTTAAGAATCATTGAAAAATATAAGGTGGCAAATATTGATAAAGTTCTTTATAAGAGAGTAGTTAATCGTGAAAGCATCACCATTCGAACAAAAAAGATCCAAATGGAATACGCTGATGTGGCCAGAAAATGTTTTAATGCTCGGTTATTGGGAAAGGAAGAGCCACTTTATTTATTAAAGAAAATTAAATTTAATGAAAATCAAATTAATTTCTCTGATCGAAAAATTGATAGCAATTATTACTTTTACTGTGGTAGAATATTATTTTCGAATAAAAAAATGAAACGTAGTCGTATTTATTTTATTAGATCAATTTTTCATAATCCATTTAAAATTATAATCATTCCCTACATTGTTTTTTCATTTTTACCCGGCCCTATTTTAAATATACTGGAAAGAGGGTGGAAATGCATACAACCCAAAATAAAAATACAAATTTAAAGTTAGTATGATTTCTATTAGTCTAATTATCCCCACTTATCTTCGTCAAAAAATTGTGCTAAATACATTGAAAGAATTGAGGAGTCAATCTGACCAGCATTTTGAAGTTATTGTTGTTGATCAATCACCATCAAACAATTCTGATTTAAGTCAATATAAATATGATGAAATTGAATATAAGTATATACAAATAGAGGAAATCGGATTGCCTAATGCCCGAAATGTTGGTGCTGAAAATTCAAAAGGCGATATTTTAATTTTTATTGATGATGATTGTATCCCCGATAATAAGTTAGTACAATCATACCTAAATCTTTTCAGTTCTGCGGATCCAGATATTTGGTGTTTTGGAGGAAAAGTGATTGAAAAAAACTCACATATTTTTATGGAAAATGCTTCAATCGTTGGCGGATGGATTACCTGGTATGGGAAAACCCTCAAGAATTTTGTTTCCGACGAGAAAGGTGAATGTGAGTGGGCTCCTGGCGGGAATTTTGCTGTAAAAAGATCCAAGTTTTTAGAAATTGGTGGGTTTGATAAAAATTTTATTGGGAATGCAATGCTTGAGGATGGAGATTTTGGGTACTCAATTAGAGAAAGGGGTGGGGAAATTTGGTATTCGCCAATGCCAGCGATTGAACATTTAAGAATTCCAACGGGAGGGACGAGATCTGATTCAGCCTCCAAAGCAATGTATTTCCGGTCACATAACACAGTTTATTTTATGAGAAAGCATGGAATGATTAAAAATTTGGTACCTGCATTAATTTATTTAAATGGTGTGGCTCTTAAAGACCTAATTAGAAAAAAACATGGAATAACTGCTATTTTCTGGGGTTGGTATGGATTCTTGAAAGGGCTTAGTACAACTTTATCCCGATGAACACCGCTAGCAAAATCGCTAAAGAATCAACCATTACCTTTACGGGACTGGTTTACGGTAATGTAAATCGCTACCTCTACACGGCATTACTAGCGCGCTGGGTTGGGGCCGAATTTTTGGGAATTTATTCTTTAGCCAATTCCATCATGCTGATTTCCGAAGTGTTGGGTAAAATGGGTCTGGAAACCGGTGTTATGCGGTTTGTGAGCCGATTGAGTCCAGAAACTGAATCAGAAAAAATCCAAAAAGTGATTGCTTCAGCCTTAAAAATGACCGCTGTTTTTTCGCTGTTGATCATGGTTGGATTAATCATTTCATCCGGATATATCGTTGCTCAAATCTTGAATGAACCGACTTTATTAAAATCGGTTCTGATTGTATTTGCCATTGCAATTCCATTTAATGCACTCACCCTCGTTTCTGCTTTTGCGACTCAGGGTTTTAAACGTCTCAAATATAAAACAATGGTGACTCAGTTTTTAAATCCGACCCTGATTTTAGGTAGTATGATAATTTGTTTTTGGTTTATTTCAATTGAATCGTCTATCATGATACCAATGCTAGTCACCGGAGTAATTGGGTTCTTTGTAATGATCTTTGTCTTGAAGAGAGTTTCCGGTGTATCTAATGATCAAATTATAAAGAGTAAAATTGATTCGACCCTATTAAAATTTTCATATCCACTTATGTTCGTGACAATCCTTCAGACTTTCATGCACTGGATGGATATTCTTATGTTGGGTTATTTCACGGATGCTACCACCGTGGGATTATATCATCCAGCGGCCCGGACGGCCGGATTGCTTCAGGCTTTGCTATTGTCGTTCTTAAGTATCTATTCGCCGATGATTGCTCAATTTCATGCGGCAGGGGAAAAAGGAAAAATGGCCGATATTTATAAATTGGTGAGCCGCTGGCTATTGATGTGCGCCATCCCGATTTCGGCTGTTTTTGTCATTTTCCCTGACAAAGTATTATTACTGTTTGGAGCAGAATACGTATCCAGCGCGAAGGTACTGGTACTCCTTACTGCAGCGACATTTATTCAGGCAGTTTTGGGTGCGGCAGGCCCAACATTAAGTATGTCAGGACATACAAAATTAGTTCTATGGAATTCGATCGGTGCATTTGGACTCAATTTTGGATTAAATATCTATTTGATCCCGAAGTATGGAATAATGGGTGCGGCCATGGCAACGTTCATTTCTCTCACTTTTGTTGGACTGATTCGTACTATTGAGGTTGGCATAATCCTTAAAATGAGTTTTATCAATCGAAAAGTGATTAAACCCATCATAGCCGGAATTTTGACTATCACTGGACTTGTTTTCATCAAGGACTTCATCATGCCTTTCCATACCTTGATCACCTTATTATCCGCTGGAATATTTTCAGTTGGAAGCTTTGGATTAATCATGTGGATATTCAAAATTGAAGATGAAGATTTAGATTTTTTCAAAGGACTTAGTGTCTTAAAAGGACGAAAATAGAAAATGAAAATTAATTGGAAGAGCCCTTTTGTCATCGCATCCGGTGCAATGCTCGTCATTATTGCAGTATTATTTGAACCGGTTATTTTTGGTGGAAAAACTTTTGGGTCACCGGATAGCCTCAGCCCCAAAGCTATCGGAATGGCATTAAATGATTTGTCTGAAGGATCAGGCGAAATTCCACAATGGCAGCCTTGGGTATTTAGCGGCATGCCAACCGCAGAAGCATTTACAAGTTTATCCAAACTTTACTTCCCTGAATATTTGTTTAAACTATTTCTCCTCCCGGGGATGATCATTCAATTGCTCCATTTGCTATTTGCGGGAATTGGCGGATTCTTGTTATTGAGGCATTTTAAATGTTCAGAATGGGCCGCTGGATTGGGTGCTACAGCATTCATGATTACCCCATACATGGTCACCATGGTGGTGTTTGGTCATGGGAGTCAAATGATGACGGCTGCCTATATCCCTTGGATTTTTTGGTGTACAGTACGATTGTGGCAAAACCCAAATTTATTAGATGTGGGATGGCTGGCAATATTACTCGGTTTTCAACTACAAAGAGCCCACGCCCAGATTGCGTACTATACTTGGATGCTGATTGGCGCATACAGTTTATTAATGCTTATCAATGGAATTCGGAATTCAGAAGATCGGTTGAACGTTGGGAAGGGTTTCGGATTATTCTTGTTGGCCTGTGTGATCGGGATCGGACTTTCACTATTAATTTATTTACCGGCAATGGAATACGCACCATTTTCCGTCCGTGGCGGTTCGGTAGGCGGTGGGGCGGATTATAGTTATGCCACGGGGTGGTCATTCCATCCGAAAGAAATTTTGACCTTTTTTATCCCTTCAGCATTTGGGTTTGGTGGACAGCCATATTGGGGCTTCATGCCATTCACCGATTATCCGAATTATATGGGTATCATCATTGTTCTATTAGCAGTTATTGGGTTCATTCAAAAGCGTGAATTATTCAACTGGTTCCTGGTTATAACCTCAGGTTTGGCCTTATTTATTTCTTTCGGAAAGCATTTCGGCTTTGTTTATGATATATTTTTTAACATTTTTCCTTATTTTAATAAGTTTCGCGTTCCTCATATGATACTCATTCTGCTTCAATTTAATATAGCTGTTTTAGCGGCTTTTGGGTTGGATGAATTGGTCAAGTTGAAGGAAGGTAAAATCCCAAAATGGTTTTGGGGCATCGCCAGCGTAATTGGTCTGTTTACTGTTGGAATGGTTCTCGGAGGTTCCGCCGTCGAATCGGCTGTCAGGGGAAGTTTTAGTCCACCCAGGATTCAGGATCCACGTGCAGCCCAAGCCCTAAATAATCTTCGTTGGGAATTATGGCAGAAAGATGCCTGGATGATGATTCTGTTTTCTGGCGCAATGATATCATTGATTTGGTTATGGATCAACCGGAAAGTTTCTCAGACAATGATACTTGCCTTGATTGTGTCACTCGCTGTTATTGATATTGGTATTGTGAATCATAGAATCATCCAACCCTCCCGTTCTAGTGGGCGGGGGTCACAGTTGATTTCCAACCGTGCTGTTAATCGTTTTTTCCAAGAAGATGAAATTATTCAATTTTTAAACCAGGATAAAAGTCTCTACAGAATTTATCCAATAGGTGGATTATTTGGTGAAAGCCGCTTTGCTGCTTTTGGCTTAGAATCTGTGGGTGGATACCATCCCGCCAAGTTGAAGGATTACAACACATTTTTATCCGAAACCGGTAATGCTACGGCCCTGCCCGTCCTGAGAATGCTAAACGTTAAGTATCTCATCAGTGCCCAAAAAATTAATCATCCCGATCTTATATCTGTGAAAACGGGAGAGCTTAAATCATCCCGTGGAAACATTCCCGCTGAAGTTCTTGAATTGTCAAATCTAATGCCTCGAGCATGGTTTGTGAGTGAAACTGAAACCGTGCCAGATGAAGCCGTATGGGAAAAAGTTATTCAATCGGATTTTGATCCCTTAAAAACAGCTTATGTGAATGAACAGGTCAATATTTCAACGGGTTCAAAAATTGCCATAACAAATTTTGAAAAGTCCGTCCATAGGATCGTTATATCAACAGAGTCGGATGGCGATCAGTTTTTAGTCCTGAGCGAGGTGTATTATCCTTTGCGGTGGAAAGCCATGCTTGATGGAATCGAGATTAAAACACATAAAGTGAACGGTATATTACGAGGCATCGCCGTACCGGCAGGGAACCATACCATAGAATTTATTTATGATAAATCATCCTTCACCAAAGGACTGATATTTTCATTCGCGTCCTTTGGCTTGGCACTTGGTTTAATTGGTTTTGGATATTATCGACGAAAAGATTCATGAATAATTACAGCAATAGCGGGAACATAAAATTTGGATTGTTCTTTGTCGGATTGATTCTAATTATTGGTTTGCTGGTCTATTCAAATTCAATCGTAAACCGCCTAAGAGATGATAATCGAGAAATTGTAAAACTCTATTCAGAAATTATTGCAAAGACTGTGAACGAAGGGTCAGATGCCAATTTAAATTTTGTTTTTGACGAAATTATCAAAAAAGTCCAATTTCCGATCATTTATTCCGATGCAGATCTCAAGCCTGTCTATTCACGGAATATTGGGAAAGATTTAACAACGGAAGAGTTAAATAAACCCATGGCTGCCATGGATATCCAGAATGAACCAATTCCAATTGCATATACTGATCCAAGTACTGCACAATCTACAACCCTCGGTTTTATCCACTATGGTGATTCTGATCTTATTCGAAAACTGCAATGGCTGCCATACTTGGAAATCGGCGTTGTCGCTTTATTTATTTTACTGGGTTTTATGGGTTTTAATTCAATCCGAAACATTGAAAAACGTAATATTTGGGTGGGAATGGCAAGAGAGACAGCCCACCAATTGGGCACGCCTGTTTCTGCACTAATGGGGTGGGTTGATCGGTTAAAAACACATCCGGGAGAATCATCTACCGTTGTTCGGGAAATGGAATCAGATTTGGATCGACTTAATCAAATTGGAAATCGATTTAGTAAAATGGGCTCCAATTCTGCACTGACTGCAATTGCATTGACAGATTTGGTGAATCAGCAAGCAGTTTACCTTGAAAAGCGACTGCCAGCACTGGGGATAGATATAGAATTGACCTTTTCGGCAGCAAATGATATATCGATCATAGGGAATGAAACGCTCCTCGGTTGGGCCATCGAGAATGTAATCCGTAATGGGATTGATTCAATCAAAGGTGAGCAGGGTAAAGTCAATATTTCGATCGCTTCAGATGAGGAATTCGGGATTATTCAAATTCAAGATAATGGTTCAGGGATCCCAAAAAAAGATTGGAAAAATATATTTCGTCCCGGATTCAGTACGAAGGCCAGAGGATGGGGGCTTGGTCTTTCATTAGTAAGCCGAATTATTAATGAAATTCATGGCGGAGAGATCAAAGTGCTCAGAAGTGAGGTTGGGCATGGGACTACGTTTGAAATTCGCCTAAAAAAGTCTGTTTAATCTTTATAAAAAATTAATTTTTCCTCGGTAATTTCCTTGCTCAAGATTAGGAGATAAAATTGAATTTCATACAATTATTTGCAGGCGGCCAAGGTGCTCAAGGGGGCGGATTCTTGGCCTATTTACCCTTCGTTCTCATTTTAGTGATTATGTATTTTTTGATGATTCGCCCACAGGCAAAGCGTCAGAAAGAAAAACAAAATATGCTGGGAGAACTGAAAAAAGGTGATCGCGTTGTTACCATTGGCGGTATCCACGGGACCATCGGCGGATTCAAATCCAAAGAGAAAAAAGCTGTAATACTCAAAATAGATAAAAATACCAGTATAACCGTTAATAGGTCTGCTATCGCCGGACTAACTGAAAAGGTTGATGAATCCGATACTGAAGCAATTGAGGCGAAAAATTAATGGCGTTGATGGAAGTTGTCCATTACGGAGATCCAATACTTAGAAAGGTGTGTAAACCTGTAAAGGATTTTACCAACCTCTCTTCATTGATTGATGATATGTTCGATACCATGTATGAAGAAAATGGCATCGGCCTGGCTGCAAATCAGGTTGGTATTGACATGAATCTTTTCATTATTGACATCTCTGATATTGATGAAGAAGGTGAAAGCATTCATATTTTCGTTAATGGAGAAATAATTAATAGCTCTGGTGAATCTTGGTTTGAGGAAGGTTGCCTTTCCATACCTGATGTCCGTCTGGATGTTAAGCGACCGGAGTTCATTAAATTCAAGTATCAAGATGAAACCGGGAGGGAGCATACCAAAAATATTGATGGACTTTTGGCGCGTGCTATTCAACATGAAATAGATCATCTCAATGGGATATTTATTGTTGACCGAGTCTCATCAGCTGTAAAGATGAGTGTTGATAAAGATTTGAAAATGATTAAAAAAGGCGCCATGTCCCGATCCAAAGATCGAAAGGCTTTTGTTCTTTAATCTCGGCTCAAAATTTTTGTTTTAAACGGGTATGTCTATGAAAATTGTATTTATGGGGAACCCTGCGATTGCCAATCCAATTTTGAATACAATTCATAAGTCCTCTCATGAGGTTATTGGTGTCGTCAGCAATGCGCCGAAACCGATGGGTAGAGGGCGAATATTACGTCATACTGCGGTTGGTGAATTGGCACATGAATTAAAACTGAATTTTATTCCGGTTGAATCTCTAATAGATCAGGGGTTTCATGATAAATTGAGGTCTTTATATCCTGATATTTTCATTATAGTCGCTTTTAGAATATTACCCAAATCAGTATTAGAAATACCTAAAATTGGATCGGTCAATCTGCATACATCTCTCCTCCCAAAGTACCGCGGGGCGGCGCCGATTCAACATGCCATATTGAACGGTGATAAAGAGACAGGTATAACCACTTTTTTAATTGAGCCAAAGGTGGATACAGGCGCTGTACTTTTGCAGAAACGAATCATAATTCAGGATGATGATGACTGTGGCACCCTAACCGAGAAAATGGCTAAAAATGGCACTGATTTAGTGCTAAGGACTTTAGATCAATTGGAAAAGGGTTCGTTTGAGCCAATACCGCAAAATAACGAATTGGCGACAACAGCGCCTAAAATAACTCGAGAAATGTGCCAAATTGATTGGTCCGGTCCAGCACAAAATATCCACAACCAAGTGAGAGCCTTATCACCCTACCCCGGGGCATTCTCATCAATAAATGGGAAAAGATTGAAAATATTTAAATCCAAAGTTTTATATCAAAACAATATGGACACACACGGATATATTTCATTATTAGAAAAAACCAGAATAGCTATTTCATGTGGAGAGGGTCAGTTAGAAATTCTTGAAATCCAGATTGAGGGAAAGCGCAGAATGACTATGGCTGAATGTTTGATGGGAATGCGGGTAAAAACAGGTGACACGATCGGTGATCAATGAAAGATGCCCGCTATCATGCATTTCACATTCTGAATAAATATTATCGATCGAATGACCGCTTAAAGTCGGTTCGCGATCATTATTTTAAGAATAACAAATTATCACAAAATGACCTTTCGAGGTCATTAGTCCTCACAAACGATGTGGTCCGCTGGCAAGCTCGACTGGATTATTGGATATCCTTGTACTTAAATAAACCAATCAAAAAACTCCATCCATCCGTACATATCATTTTAAAAATTGGTTATTATGAAGCAATCATAGATGATTCAATCCCGCCACATGCGGCCGTTCATTCATGGGTAGAACTTGCAAAAGACGAATTGGGTAAAAAATTCAGTGGATTGGTCAACGCTCTGATGCGAAAAACCGCAGGAATCGACCCATCCCAGAAAAATAAAGATCAATCAATGGAAGATTGGTACTCATATCCCGATTGGATGATCGAAAACTGGATCGATCATTACGGTGAGGAAAAAGCGATTCAATTATGTGAATATTTTAATGAACCGGCACCAGTAGATTTTCGTCTGAATTGTATTGATGAACCAAAGGAGAGTATTCAAAAGCAGCTAGAAAATTTAGGAATAGAAACAACTAACAGTCCGGAATCCGAAAATTTTATTAGAATTTTATCTGGCACGGGTAGTGCATTAAAAAGTGAATTATTTAAAAAAGGAATCATCACCGTTCAAGATCGTGCTTCCGGGGCGGTTGTTGAATTATTGGATCCCCAACCGGGAGAAACCATTTTAGATGTTTGTGCAGCTCCGGGAACAAAATCCGGTTATATCGTTGAAAAAATGAAATTTGAAGGTAAAGTATTTTCATCAGATATTAGTCAAAAACCTGTTCAAGTCGGACAGAAAAGAGCAAAAGCATTGAATTTACCGATCCAATGGGATCGTAAAGACGCCGGCATTGATGATTATCCTATGGCAGATTGTATTTTGATTGACTCTCCCTGCACTGGTACGGGCGTCTTGGGCCGACGAACGGATATTCGTTGGCGTCGGGAGAAAAATGATGCAAAATTTATGGCCGAAATTCAATCCGCAATTTTCGAACACATGGTGCAATTTTTAAAACCGAACGGAATATTGGTTTATGCTACTTGTTCTCTTGAATTGGAAGAGAATTGGAATGTGGTTGAGTCGTTCCTTAAATTGAATGATAATTTCTCTCTTGAATCAGGTGAGAACTTTGTGCCATCCACTTGGCTGAATAATCAAAAATGTTTGGAAACGTTTCCACCGCGTGATAAGGTAGACGGAATGTTTGCCGCCCGGCTTCGAAAAAAATGATAAACAAATTCATACAGTTTTTAATCGCCCTTGGAATAGTCTCTCTCGGATTAATCCTAATTTTTGATTGGCTCATCATGCCAACGTATGTCCGTCAGGATAAGACAATTATTGTCATGGATGTGACCGGAAAAACACTGACTCGAGCAATCGAAGAAATGGATGCCGAAAGATTTATAGGTGTTGTATTCGACACAGTTTATACTTCCAACGTTGAACCTCAAACTGTCGTTGATCAATATCCTTTAGCGGGAGTGTATGTAAAGCCGGGACGTACAATTCGTTTAAAAATTGCTCGACCCGAAAAATTGGTATTGGTCCCCAGTTTAGTGGGGCAGTCACGAAGAAGTGCAGAAATATCTCTCCGGCAACTCGGACTTCAAATTGATACGGTGTATTCTGAATACAATCCCGATTATCCCAAAGGTACAGTGGCCTGGCAATTCCCCAAATCAGGAGATCATATTAAAAAGGGGCTTGGTCTTCAAATAACAGTCAGCCAGGGATTGCCACCGGACTTTTTTCAAGTGCCCCAATTATTTGGTCTCAGTATGAAAAAAGCGGAAGAAGCATTAACTCAATCGCGGTTAAAAGTGGGCAAAATTTCTTATCAACAGAATGAAGATTTAGTCCCTTACACAGTCTTGGATCAATCCATCGCACCGGGGACAGTTTTGGATCAAACCACTCAAGTCGATTTGGTTGTAAGTATATTAGACCTGCAGGATATTTTTGACAAACTCTCAAACGAAAAATGATATCAATAAACGAATATTACAGAAAATTAATTCACCTGTTTAATCTCGTCGTTCCCATGGCGTATGTTTACATTTTCCCTGAAAAATGGGAGATGGTAAAAATACTTTCAGTCTTCACGGTTTTATTTATCGTGGTGGATATTTTGCGGCATAACATAGGATGGATCCAGTCTTTTTTTAATAAATTTTTTAACGCCATGCTCAGAAGTCATGAATTAGATGGGAAACTCACAGGAGCGACCTGGATGATGATCGGGGGTGTTATTTCAATCATGCTATTCTCCAAACCGGTGGCGATAATAGCTCTCGTATTCATGTGTCTCGGTGATACTGCGGCGGGATTGATCGGCCAACGATTCGGAAAACATAAAATTGGAGACAAAAGTTGGGAAGGGTTCTTAGGCGGATTATTGGTGTGCGTTATTATTGCCTTTAATTACCCCGGTTTAGAGCTGACTGTTTCATTAGCCGGAGCACTTGCGGCCATGATCATGGAAATAACGACAATTCCATTGGATGATAATTTTAAAATTCCCCTTGGGTCTGGTGCAATCATGATGATGCTTTCAACTCCCATCTAATGTCCTTTTTATTTCCGTCTATATTATGGGGCCTGTTTGCAGCATCCCTGCCCATCATCATTCATTTGATCAGTTTGCGTAATACGAAAACGATTGATTTTTCTTCCATTCGCCATATTCAGGAATTAGAACATGAGACTATCCGAAAATTAAAAATTCAACAATGGATATTGATAGCCCTTAGGATGGGTATCATCGCCGCTTTGATTCTGATGATCTCGGGCCCAATTCAAATTAGTGATTCCGCATGGGTGCCCAGTGAAAAAGAATCAACTGCTGTCATTATTATTGATAATTCGGCCAGTATGGCGGTGACAGCAGATCGCACTTCATATCTCGAGAGGGTAAAGGCAGAATTACCAAATATTATATCCGGGTTTGACGGGTTAGTGAATCTTTATGTCTATCAAACAACGCCGGTTCAACAATTATACCAGGGAATTCTTGAAAAGGGGATGACAATAAACTCGACCAATTGGGATATACATCAAGCAGTAGGCAGGGATAATATATGGTCGGCCGTTGATTCCTTATTGAAATCGGTGGAAGGACCATCCGTCAATCGCGAATGTTTTATTTTGAGCGATTTTCCCGTTGTTCCGCCGTCAAATTTCGACTCAGAATTCAACGCTTGGCGTTTTTACTGTATCGGACAGGAAGCATTGGCTGATAATGTATCCATCACCGATATATCAGCTGTCAGTCAAATTAAACTTCCTAACCATTTACTTAAACTGAATACAAAAATTGAAAATATGGGTCCAATTGAAAAACGGAATATTCCAGTTGAATTATATCTCAATGAAGAGCGTGTCGGTCAAATTGTGTCCCATTTTCAAGCGGGACGAAGTAAAGATTTTTTATTTCAAGTTTATCCGGGTAAAAGTGGTGTTATCAGGGGCAAGCTAGAAATTCCCCGAGATGATTATCATCTGGATGATCAACAAACATTCGAGCTCACGATCCCGGAACAAATTTCGTGCAAAGTTATCGCCAATTCTCAAGATGGATTATTTATGCTGAAAACAGTATTGGAGTCCATTAGCGGTAAAGAAAGATTTCTGGATATTGATTTAAAAGTCATGAATCGGATTGAGCGCGTCTATTTAGACGAAACGGATGTTTTAATTATGCAGGATCCTAAGCATTTATCAGCTTCCGTCGTTGAATCCATAAAGAAATTTATCGGTGAAGGTGGCAGTGTTCTGTGGTTTGCAGGTGAAAATTATGCCGATATAAAATCGATAACTCGGTCCAATTTGAAACTGCCGACTTTCAGAGAAAAATTACAGCTGGAAGGGGATTCGTATTTTTCTGTAGAATTAAAGGATCGGGATAATCCTATTCTCCAGGAATTGAATTTGAGAGATGTAGAATCCGCACTTCCTCAGGTTTTCAAATACAATAAAATTGAAAGCAATACTGATCATAAAACAATTTTAGCCTTAAATAACGATGATCCCTTTTTCATTGAGATTCCTCATTCAGGAAGTCAAATATTTTATTTTACATCGCCATTGGATTTAAGGTGGAATGATTTTGGTATGAAAGGCTTGCTCATTCCATTGATTCATCGATTGCTTATTTTATCAGCTACGAATGAAATCAATACATCCTTGGTTGAAGTTGGTCAATCAAAATATATAAAAATAAAGAAAGACCTTATCAACGAAAAATGGTCTGTGGTTACACCATCGGGAAATAAAATTCTGGTTGTACCCGATTATAATCGTGAAGCGTTGATAATAAGCCAAATCAATGAATTAGGCTCTTATGAAGTTTTTGCAGGTGATGACTTTTACACCGCTTTTTCATCTAAACTTTCGCCGTTTGAAAAACCAAGCTTACGGGCACAATCGAGTCAAATTATTTCAATGTTGGGGAAGAACCGAGTAGTTTGGATCAGTCCGGGTGAAGACATAAAGGGAACGATTTCAGCCCAACGACATGGACAAGCGTTGTGGCGTTTTTTCCTGATTATAGCGGTTGCTTTATTTATGCTTGAGTCATATATGAGTCGACCACGTCCTGATGCATTGAAAGCACAATCATGATTGAAAACCAAGAAATAAAACAAAAAGAGAAGGCGTTGTTAGTCGGTGTCATTCACGGCGGTTTGAATGAACAAATATTGGAAGAGCATCTTGAGGAATTACGTTTTTTGGCAATTACGGCGGGGGCTGAAGTTGTTGGAAAAATCACGCAAAAATTATCACGGATTAATCCATCTTTTTTCATTGGGACAGGAAAAGCAGAACAAATTATCAACCAAGCGATAGAACTTGGTGTTTCTTTAATCATTTTTGATGATGAACTTAGTCCGGCACAGATTAAAAATTACAGCAACCTCGAAAATGAGGTTAAGGTTATAGACCGAAGCGCACTCATTTTGGATATTTTCAGACAGCATGCCCAAACTAAGGAAGCTAAAACTCAGGTTGAATTGGCCCAATTGGAATATATGCTGCCACGATTAACCCGGGCATGGACGCATTTGGAACGTCAAATGGGAGGTATTGGAACACGTGCAGGTGCGGGTGAAACTCAAATTGAGGTTGACCGTCGTCTCATCAGGACACGTATTTCTAAATTGAAACGGGAATTGGGAAAAATTGAACGGGAACGTGAAACGCAAAGTAAACGCCGCGGGAATCAATTTAAGGTCGCTTTGGTTGGGTATACCAATGCAGGAAAATCAACATTAATGAATGCGATTTCAGGTGCTGATGTTTTTATCCAGGATCAACTTTTTGCAACTTTGGACACAACAATTCGATCGGTTGAATTAGGTAATGCTCATACGATTCTGTTGAGTGACACGGTTGGTTTTATACGAAAATTACCCCATCATCTGGTTGCAAGTTTCAGAAGCACATTAAAGGAAGTTGTCGAGGCCGATTTGATACTTTTGGTGTTAGATGCCTCATCGCATCAGGTGGAAGATCACTATAATACAATTAAGGAAGTATTAAAAGAACTCGGAGCCGAAAGACATAAAATGTTGATTATATTGAATAAAATTGATCAGGAAAGTGCTGGAAATCAACTTGGTTATTTAAAGCGAAAATTTTCAGAAGGAATTTATGTATCTGCCTTAAAGAATTTGCGAATGGACAAACTATCTCAGAAAATTGCTGAAATCATGGATGAAAATTTCCAAATAATAGATATTCAATTTTCATACCAAGAAGCAAAGAAAATGGCTCTTGCTCAAGAGGGAGTGGACGTTTTGGAACGAAATTATGAAGATGATTTCGTCCACTTGAAAGTGAAAGGCTCTCGTTGGCGAATCAGCCAAATTCGGGCAACCTTGGATAAATAAAAAACCCCAATATCTTGTCCTTCATAATAAAATAAAGATGGATCGGGGTTTTTTATTTTCTCACTCCAGAATCGATTTCAAGGATCCGTGAAACACGGTAGAGGCCTCTGCCGCCAGCAAACTTCCTTTATCCCAATTAAATCAGGAAAGGCCTGTTTTTTGGCACCAGAAGGTAATCTCCAGGATTACTATTTGAAGATCCTGAAATTCAAAGACTGGAGTGAAAGCTTTCAAATAACACAATAAGTTTACAGGTATTCTTTCGATTGTCAAAGTCTGTTGTGTACGTTAAGTTTATTTTTAATGTTTGTTTGACAAAATCTTGCAATATCTGAAGTCATTATGGAGTGGCACGCTCAATTTTACCTTTGGCTATAAAAACAAGCCCATTGGTCGGATTTACCCATATCAATTATTGGCATCAGTTTTGGCGGAATATCAGTTCTGGAATCTTTAATAATAGATGAATTAAAACGCGATCCACCAAAATCTGGAATGGTATTTGGGACTGGATATGAATTTTTTGGTATTATATATTTTTTATTTAGTAGGAAGTATTGAACATGCTCCCTTGTCAGAAATAACGGAATGAAAGCAACCCCAATATATTATAGACTTTGATAGTGAATTAATAAAATCCGAACCGCACAAAATTGAGATAAAGATTCTCCCCGAGGCAAAGCTTGCATTTGGTAACTGAGCCGTGGATCAACAGTCCTAATTAATAGTACTTACCCATTCACGTTTTGGACTGTCCCGATAAACCAGGATCGATTCTTGGATTCACCTAGTTAATCCACTCTATGCCACAGCAACGTTTGCATCACCGGTTATATTGGACATAGTCCTCATCATATCCAGGATTCGGTAACACCAAAAATTAGGGCAGTGCCGGCTACCCGGCCGTATAATTACAGGATGAGGTTTTATACTTTCGCAGAATTTTCAGGGTATAGGTTTTTCTCTCCTTCACTCTTAGCAATTACTACCGCACCTACACTGTCGCTTGAAACGTTCACCATGGTTCGAAACATGTCCAAGGGACGGTCTACTGCAAGCATGGTACCGACAATCAAATCTACTTCCGGATTATTGCCCAGACCCACTGCGTCCAGGACAACATAAATCATGACCAATCCGGCAGAGGGGATGGCCGCCGTTCCGACAGAGGCCAGAAAAGCGACTATAACGATTACCACCTGTTGGGTTAAGGATAGATCAAACCCAAGGACTTGGGAGATGAAAAGAACTCCTGCGCACTCATATAGAGCAGTCCCATCCATGTTTATTGTGGCTCCTAAAGGTAATACAAAACTTGTCGTTTTATTAGATACACCCACATTCTTTTCCACGCATTCCATGGTTACAGGTAAGGTTGCCCCGGAGGAACTGGTGGAAAAAGCAGTAAGAAAGGCTGAAGCCATCGCTTTTAAATGTTTTATTGGATTGATGCCAGTGAAGAAATAAAAGACGATAGGCAGAATAATAGCCCAATGAAAAGCGAGGCCTATCGCAACAGTAACCAAGTACATACCCACCGCTCTAAAAAGCTCAAATCCGGTTGTTGCTACAGCTTTGCTGATGAGCCCAAATACGCCCAACGGTAATAGGGTGATGATCCCATGGGTCAGTTTCATCATGGCTTTGAAACCGTAATCAAAGAAATTGGTGAGGAATTCTTGTGGTTTTCCAGACAGTCGTGTGATGGCAAAACCGAATAGAATGCACCAGAAAATAACTGCCAGAATATCACCGTCTGTGGCCGCTTTGATGGGATTTAAGGGAATCATTCGCATAATGATCTCACCCAAAGAATTCGGTTTGGAAAGGGTAGAGGAATCGAAAGCTTCTCCAGTGCCCGAGAACTCTGCACCTACACCAGGCTTAATTATGTTGGCCAGGGTCAGACCAATGAGGATTGCCAGGATTGAAGTCATGAAATAATAACCAAATGTTTTGGCGCCCATCCGTCCTAATGTACGACTGTCTCCCAAACTGGCAACTCCGCTGGTAATCGAAAAAAAGATAAGGGGAACGATAACCATTTTTAACAGCCGCATGAAAATAGTTCCTATAGGAGCTGCGATGAGAGCATCCTCTTTGAATATGAGCGCGAAAATAACGCCCAACCCCATAGCAATAAGGACCTGCCAGTGCAATTTCAATTTCATAATCTTATTCCAAATTGTTTATTCCGAATCATTTAAGTCGCTCCTATCTTCTTTCTTTTTCTTTATTGCTGTGTATTTTCGAAAGTACGCATCACCAACGGATGAAAAAAAGCCTAATAGTCTATTTTTTTTACCACCACTTTCATCAACTCGTTGAATGGCTGTATGAAACGCGGTATCCATTAAATCCTGGATGTGAGCAAACATTTCACCGAGTCGCCGCGAGAAAGGCTTACTCATGGATGAATTTGAATGCTTGTTCAATGTCCGTTGTAGGTATTTTACAGGCAAAATCCTGGCAAACGTAAAAAGTCGTTTTATCATCGATCGTCTGCTGGGCGGCAGTCCATTTCGCCAGAGAAGAAAGTTTATGCATTGTATCATCAATGTTTTTAAACAGGAGCACCTTGCTTGGATTGTATTCGGCTTTAATTTTATTCAATGCGGCCCGTGTTCCAGGATCGCTCCCTGAGCCCACAACAACAATTTCTTTTGGACGGTCAGATTCGAATAAAAAGGCTGTCACCATTGATGTAAAACCTGTGGGTGTTCTTCTAATTTCGTTTGAGAATACTTTCAATGTTTTATCCGCCATTTCAGCCCATTTTACATCCCCGGTAATGCGGGTTAGTTTGAGCAGATTCATCACGGCAATTGAATTTCCCGAAGGAATTGCACCGTCATATCCGGTCATTGAGCGTACGATTAATTTTTCCGTTTGATCACTGCCTAAATAAAAGCCGCCGCTGGATTCATTCCAAAATTCGGACACCATGATTTCACTCAACTGAATCGCTTTTTGGAGATGTTGAATATTAAAAGTAGCTTCGTATAATTCCAGTAAACCCCATACAAAAAATGCATAATCATCTAAGTGTGCATCTAATCCGGATTTTCCTTTTCGGTATCGTTTTTTCAATCTACCGTTTTCGTCTGTGAGGTTTTTTAAAATAAATTGAGCACTTTTCTCCGCTGTATCGATTAATTGTTGTGATTGGAAGGCGACGCCTGCTTTGGTGAAAGCAGCAATCATCAACCCATTCCAATCCGTGAGAATCTTATCATCTTTTAAGGGGTGGATTCGTTCTTCACGCACTGTGAAAAGTTTTTTTCGAATGGTCGATAATTTTTGTTCGAATTCTTTCGATGAGATTTTTTGTCCACGGGCAAGTTCTGAAATGGGTTTGTTCAAATGAAATATATTTCTTCCGCTGAACTGGTCTGTGGTTTCATCCTTAAAGTTGCCGTGAGAATCCAAGTTGAATATTTTATAAACAAAGTCGGCATCATTGTCACCCAAGATGGATTTCAATTCATCTATGGTCCATAAATAAAACAGGCCCTCTTCGCCTTCACTGTCTGCATCTTCGGCTGAATAAAAACCACCTCTTGAATCGGTCATATCCCTTTGGACGTAGGTTAGGATTTCTTCCGCTGTTTTTTTATAATCTTGATTTGCTGTTATTTGGAATGCTTCCGTGTAGGTCATAGCCAACATGGCTTGGTCGTATAGCATTTTTTCGAAATGAGGTACGAGCCAATCCTTATCGGTAGAGTAACGATGAAACCCAAAACCGACCTGATCGAAAATGCCACCCATGCGCATTTTCTGAAGTGTTTTTTCTACCATTTTGAGCGATGTTTTATCTCCGGTCATATGATGATATCGCAGCAGGAATATTAAATTATGGGGTGAGGGGAATTTAGGTTGGGTACCGAAACCACCATGGTCTTTATCGTAGCGGTTTATGAATTGCTCATATGTGCCCTTCAAAATGGAATCATCTAAAGCATCGCCCAGTTCTTTCTTATTCGATTTTTTAAGATACGCATTAATTTTATTAGCGGACTGAACCAACTCACTCCGTTTATTCTTCCAAGCATCAGCGATAGAGGGGAGCAGTTCCATCATGCCTGGACGGCCAAAACGACCATTTTTAGGAAAATATGTACCAGCGAAAAAGGGATCTTTTTTCGGTGTCATAATTATTGTGAGTGGCCAACCGCCACGACCGGTCATGGCCTGGCAAACGGACATATACACATGATCTATTTCAGGGAGTTCCTCCCGATCCACCTTGATTGAAATGAAATTTTCATTCATCAATTGAGCCACTTGCTCATCCTCGAAAGATTCATGCTCCATCACATGACACCAGTGACAAGTGGAATATCCAATGGAAAGAAAAATTGGCCGGTCTAATTCAACTGCTTTTTGAAATGCTTCATCGCCCCAGGCATACCAATCCACCGGATTGTTTTTATGCTGAAGCAAATATGGGCTGGATTCTTTTGCTAGTCGATTCACGTGTTTTTCCTTTTGGTTCAAATCACTCTGATTGGATTGACTCAACAACAAATGAATCGATCCAACTAATATAATCAAAGAAATTAATTGGTTTGGTAATATGGCTACTCTTGGAATTCGCATGGTGGGAAATTAATTTCGTTGCTTCAAATTAACCAAGTCAGAAGCAACTTATGATTCATTTAACAGTTATCCTCATTTACTTGTTCACCCTAATTGGTATTGGGATGTACAAAGCCCGTAAAATTAATACTCAAGCTGATTTTGCTGTAGCAGGAAGATCTTTAACTCCCTGGGTTCTCGTAGGCACCATGTTGGCCACTTGGATGGGGACCGGGTCCATCCTTGGGAATGCAGGAAAAACCTATGACACAGGATTGGCGGCATTGATACTCCCGATCGGGAGTGTGTTGGGTATTATTCTCCTGACTCAGATCGCAGGAAAGGTTCGATCTTTTGAGAAATTTACCGTTCCTGAAATTTTGGGTGATCGGTTTGGACCTGGTGCACGGATGTTATCTGTGGTTGCCCTCGTAATTGCTTATATGGTGATTGTCAGCTACCAATTCAACGCAGGTGGTGCTGTTTTGAACACGGTTTTAATGGATAATAATGGCCACTCCCTGATCAGTATTGAAACAGGAACAATAATCGCAGCAATATTCATCATCGCCTATACCATGCTTGCCGGATTGGTTAGTGTGGCCTATACAGATGTGGCTAATGGGATCATTATCATTTTTTCATTCGTCATTGCCATTCCAATCTTTCTTGCTCAAGCAGGCGGGTTTTCAGGAATGGCCGCTTCATTTGAAACCATGGGAAAACCAGAGCACATGAATTTTTGGGGTGTGTATTCCACCATGGATATTCTCAATTTTTGTTTACCGCCCTTCCTTTTGATCATGGGTGATGCGAATATGTATCAGCGATTCTTCGCCAGTAAAAATGCAGACGGCGCTAAATCTGCAACGAAGGTATTAATCTTTGCGGTCCTAATTGCTGAAGTTATGATAATTTTTTCTGCCTGGGTGGCCTCGAGCATGATTCCAGATGCAGAAGTAGGAAAGTATGTATTGATCTATGCTTCCCATAAATTTTTACCGACATTTTTGGGTGCTATGATGATGACAACCATTGTTGGGATTATTATTTCGACCGCCGATAGTTTTCTCCTTGTCCCTGCAACTACACTCATGCGCGACGTATATTTGAACTATGTGAATCCGCATGCGAATGAAAAGAAAATTGTTTTTCTCAGTCGAATTCTTGTACTTGCTTTGGGGATTGTGGCCTATATCGTTTCACTTGGATTTGCGAAATCAGCAGGATTTTTTGAACGAGCGCTTTATGCTTATACCATTTATGGTGCTGCAATTACACCCAGTTTGGTGGCGGCATTGTTCTGGAAGGGGGCGACAAAAGAAGGAGCGGTTGCTTCGATTTTAACCGGAACGGTCACTACCTTAATGTGGAAAGAGGCCGTATTCATCCGGGAAATTATTCCGCCTAATATTTATAATAATATGGATGAAGTTTTACCGGCGATCACTTTATCAGTTGTGTCTTTGGTGGTGGTGAGTCTGATAACGAAAAAAAATTAAGTTCGTGAAATAAGCGGAGGATTATTTTTTAAAGGAGAGGGTTGTGTCGGCTCTAAATCCCGTCGATAATATTCGAAGGTTTGTCCGGTGCCTTGCCAATTATCTACACGACTTAAAATGCGAATATCACCCGAAAATCTGGCAGAAACGCCATTGAGTACATGACCGGTAATATGTTTGATTTGTCCTCTTTTCTTTGCCCAACTGAGGAAAACACGCTTTAGCATTTTCGCATATCCATTCCCTTTGTATTCAGATTGAATTACGAATGCGTAGGTATATAATGTATTTTCTTTCCCGAAGTTTTCATCCAATCGCGCCCAGGGTTCATGGCTTAATGCTTCCAGAGGTACGCCGATAATGTATCCGATTATTTCATTTCGGTAGCGGGCAATAAATGGTAAAGACCCGGGTTTATTAAAATATTTATGAATGGTTGATTTGGTCAGGATGGCTTTATTCCCAAATTCTTTCGCCAGAGATTTAGAGATTTCTATGAGCTGAGGGAACTCAACTTCGCCCGCATGCTCAAGTAATTCGATCTGGAAAACACCACTTGATGCAATCACATGGGACTTAGATTTTTCGGAAGTCGATATTGAAAGTTGATCCACGGTAGTTGAATTTAAACGAAGCAAACCATTCCAGTCATTTATTGTTACAATCCTTTTTCAGGTTCAGTTTGAAGAAAGTAAATTCCGCGCTAATGAAATCATTTAATACACGACTTTCAGATATAATTCATAAAAAAGAAAGTCATCTTTGTATTGGGTTGGATATGAACCCGGAAGGACTCAGTACACCAGATTCAACGTTGGATGACCTTAAGTCCCATGCCTATAAAGTGATTGATGCTACCCGGGATTTGGCAGCCGCTTACAAACCGAATTTGGCTTTTTTTGAACGATGGGGGAGTGCCGGTTTCAAATGGCTCGAAGAAACCATGGAATATTTCGGCGATGATGTGATCATTATTGGTGATGCGAAAAGAGGAGATATCGGTAACACAGCTAAACAATATGCACACAGCCTTTTCAATCATTTTGGATTTGACGCCGTGACTCTGAGTCCATACATGGGACATGATTCAATTTCACCTTTTACTATGAATCCGGAAAAAGGTGCGTTTATTCTGTGTCGTACATCCAATCCATCCGCAGTTGATTTACAAAATCAACCAATTGGAGACGAACTATTATTCGATAAAACGGCCCAGCTTGCTGTAGTGTGGAATGGCAAAGATAATGTTGGGTTGGTCGTTGGCGCCACAGCACCGAAGGAAATCAGCCGAATACGAAAACAGGCACCGGGATTACCATTTTTAATTCCAGGAATTGGTGCCCAAGGTGGAGATTTAGCCATAAGTATGATCGACGGTAATACGAATGGTGTTGCTCTGATCAACATTTCTCGGAGCATCAATTTCGCCGGTGATTTAAGTGAATCGGCCATTCGACTTGCCGCGAAAGAATATGTAGAGAAAATGCATGAAATAATGAATTAAGAGTTCATTGCCCAATCATCAATCATCAATCAACAATCATCACTCAATTATGACGGATTATAATTATATAGAGATATTCAAAAAAACCGGCGCATTACTTGAGGGTCACTTTATCCTCACATCCGGGCGTCATAGTCCGTCGTATTTTCAATGTGCTAAAGTGCTACAATATCCTGAACACTTAGCAGAATTTTCTGAGAAAATTTCGGATCATTTTGGTGCATTTGACATAGATACAGTAATCTCACCTGCCGTGGGAGGAATTGTGATTGGTACCGATGTGGGTCGTGCTATGGGAAAGCGCACCATTTTTGCCGAACGGGAAAATGACGAAATGACCCTACGTCGTGGATTTACGATTGATCCTGGAGAAAAAGTGCTGGTTGTAGAAGATGTAATCACGACCGGCGGTTCAGTGAAAGAAGTAATGAATGTCGTTGAGGCAGCGGGTGGCGTAGTGGTTGGTGTAGCCGTGATTGTAGATCGAAGTAACGGGGCAGTTGTATTGCACGAAAATCAATTTTCGTTAGTGCCCATGGAAGTTCTAAGTTATGATAAAAATGAAATACCCGGGTCGTTGGCTGCAATTCCAACTTCGAAACCGGGAAGTAGGAGTTTAAAAAAGTGAAAAAAATAATCAGTTTAATATTCATTGGAGTTTTATTCGTGAGTTGTGAAAAAGATAATGACGTGGCAGTAATTTCCACAAAATTTGGTGATATGGTCGTTGAGTTTTATCCTGACGCTGCACCGCTGCACGTGGACAATTTCCAAACATTGGCTAACGAGGGATATTTTGATGGAACCACATTCCATCGTGTAATTCAAGGATTTATGGTTCAAGGCGGTGACCCAAATTCAAAGGATACTGATCGGATGAATGATGGCACCGGCGGGCGTGCAGGAAAATTCTTTGGCATTGGCCGGGAAGACAATCCGGATTCTTGGTTAGTTCCGGCTGAATTCAATGATTCTCCTCATGTGAGAGGAACATTATCCATGGCACGAACCCTCAATAATACCAACAGTGCCTCAAGCCAATTCTTTATTTGTCATGCACCGCGACCGGACTTGGATAACAAATACACTGTATTTGGACAGGTGATTTCTGGTCTTGAGGTTATCGATCAAATTGCGAATGTCAATACACCTCGGCGGGAAAACCGTATGTACCAAGGCCCCGATGTTGATAATCCATTCGAAAAAGTTGAAATGACCGTGAAGATCATGAAACACAGCGAGGCCATTCAAGATTAAATGGCCCGGCCAAGAATAGGCCTTGCCTTAGGGGGCGGGGGTGCGAGAGGTGCTGCGCATGTTGGTGTGCTTCAAGTTCTGCATAAAAATAAAATTCCCATTCATCAGATTGCCGGTACCAGTGCCGGTTCGGTTGTTGGTGCCATGTATGCAGCCACTCTTGATCCAGATTGGATTGAAAACCGATTCAGAGAATTCATAAAGAGTGAAGCATTCAAAGCTCTGGGTACCGATCGTCTTGTGGGTAAACAAGCATCCTCAAATTCAGCATTTGATCAAATTGCGAAAAAAATAAAGGACCAGATGGTACTGGCCATGTCTTTGCACCGTAATTCGATCATAAAAAAAAGTCGACTAAAAGATGCCTTTGATTTTTTGATTCCGGTTAAATCTTTTAGTGAATTGCAAATCCCGCTGAAAATTATTGCCACGGATTTAAATACATGCCAACATGTTGTCTACGAATCAGGTGATTTGGTCGAAGCTGCTACACGAAGCGGTACAATTCCCGGTTTTGTTGAACCAACAGAAATTAATGGACAATTGATCGTAGATGGGGGTGCAAGTATGCCGCTTCCTACAGCTATAATTAGAGATGTAGTGGATGTGTTGATCGGGATAGATATTCGTCGCCGCGGCATGAAACCTTTGGACGAAGCAAACATATATGAAATCATGATGCGTTCAGATATGTCCACTTATCAAAATCTCATCAACCATTATTCAAGTAGTGCTGATGTATTGATCAGTCCTGATGTCAAAGATTATCTATGGTCCGATTTCGGGCAGTTTGATTATTTTATTGATGAAGGGATTCAATCAGGTGAAAATGCGATTATGACAATTAGGCGACAAATAAGTATGAGAAAAGGTCTTAATTTTCGCCTCAAACAGTGGTTTAGGAACCAAAATTAAAACACTTACCTTCGACTCCATATAAAGCGATATCTGTATAAATAATGAAATTAATTAAAATGACCTCCATTCTTAGCCTTTTGGTTTTGACAAATCTCTGGGCGCAGTTTGATAGTCCGGTTACCCTCTCTGCCAAAGCGGAAAATTCTGCCCGTGCGGGAGAGGTGATCAATATCATTGTTTCGGCAGACATGGATGCTGAATGGAAAATCTATGCACTACGGGATCAAGGAGAGGGGCCCATCGCTACACAAGTAGTTGTAACGGGTAATCCAATAGAAGCAGCAGGTATGGTTCAGGAAGCTGAACCAATTGAAAAATATGATGACGGATTTTTAACCAATACCCGTACACATCAAGGTGGTGCTACTTTTACCGCACCAGTTTTATTGAAATCGGATTTGACGCCGGGATCATATACTTTGACTGTTAATGTGCTATTCCAAGTTTGCAATGCATCCCTTTGTTATCCACCAAAAGAAGAAGTTTTATCCGTTCCGATTGTGGTTGAACATGGTGACACAAGAGAAGATCGCACAAAATTGGTAGCAGCAGCGACTATTATTGATAATTCTGGAAACATCAATTTGGATGCTGCCATCGAAAAAGGACTTTTTTCCTTTGTATTCTTAGCCATCACCATGGGATTCCTTGCCTTATTAACACCCTGCGTTTTTCCCATGATTCCCATCACCGTTTCATTTTTCACGCATCAAGGAGAAAAGGGAGAAGGAAAGCCGATCAAAAATGCCATTATTTATACTTTAGGTATTATTGCCACATTTTCTATTCTTGGTTTTATCTTGGCATTAACACTTGGCGCTTCCGGGGCAAACCAATTAGCGGCCAACCCTTGGGTCAATATTTTTATTGGGGCATTATTTATATATTTTGCCCTTTCTCTCTTCGGGATGTACGAGATTCAACTCCCTCAAAAATTCAGCCAATTTACATTGCAGCAAGAAGGCCGTGGTGGTGTTGCCGGAACACTTTTTATGGCGGTCACTTTTACTCTGACAAGTTTTACCTGTACTGTTCAATTTGTGGGCCTTTTATTGGTGGCGGCATCTCAAGGACTATGGTTTTGGCCATTGCTCGGAATGGTTGTTTTTAGCGCAGCCTTTGCAACACCATTTTTTTTCTTGGCCCTTTTTCCGCAGTATTTGGCAAAAATGCCAAAATCCGGTGGCTGGTTAAATTCAGTCAAAGTAGTGATGGGTTTTTTGGAAATGGCCGCGGCATTTAAATTTTTAAGTAACACCGATTTAGTGTGGGGTTGGGGATTCTTCTCCCACAATACAGTGCTGGCAGTCTGGGCGGTTTTGATGCTGATGGCCGGAATCTATCTCCTTGGTAAAATTCAGCTTCCCCATGATTCTCCTATTTCATCCATCAGTGTACCCAGATTGATGCTGAGCACTACCTTTCTCACTTTTGGGTTATACCTTACCTCCGGGCTCTTCGGACAAAGAATTCATGGCTTGATCTATTCATACTTGCCGCCGATTGTTGAGGGAGATTATGGATCTGTGCGTACGAATGGTATATCCATGGCGGAAGAGTTTAATTGGTATAGAGATTTGGATGAGGGGTTGGCGGCAGCCAAAGCCACCGGGAAACCGGTATTTGTAGATTTTACCGGATATACCTGTACAAACTGCCGCTGGATGGAAGCCAATGTTTTTACCAAATCTGAGGTCAAACACCGTTTTGGCGAAATGATTTTAGTTCAGTTGTACACAGACGGTGGACCTAACCATAAGGAAAAACAGCAATATGAAATTGATCGATTCGGGACAGCTGCTTTACCTTTCTATGTAATATTAAGTCCCGATGATAAAGTCATTGCAACTTTTCCGGGTATGTCCAGGAATTTGGATAATTTCCTGGATTTTTTAGATAAAGGATTAGCAGGGTAGAAAGATGTTCAAAATGAGAATTATATTAATGATGTTAATTTTGATTGCAGTCGGTTGCGGTCAAAAAGAGACAATGAAAGAAGCACCCCGACCGAGAGAAATAGTCGATAAAATTGTTGGGTCAAACGAGTCAAACCGCCCGGATAATGCGATCAAGGCACCGGACTTTACATTGCAAACAGTTCAGGGTGATTTATTCAAATTGAGTGACTATCGCGGCAAAGTTATCATGCTCAATTTTTGGGGAACATGGTGTGGACCATGCCGTCGGGAAATTCCTGATTTTAATAAACTTCATGCAAAATATGAAAAAGATGGTTTGGTAATCGTTGGCATTACACTCACATCCGGATCGGTAGAAAATATTCTCGAATTCATGGAGGATTGGGACATGGAGTACACGGTACTTACCGATATAAATAATAATGAAACACAACAAGTCACCAGCGATTATGGTCGAGCCATCGGTCAACCAATTACAGCGATTCCGACAACATTAATTATTGATCGTGGTGGGTATATTGTGAAGGGATATATTGGCCCGAGATCAGAGGAAATATTTTACGAAGATTTAAAATCACACCTGACTCCCTGACATCCAAATTGCTCCTGCCCGTGTCTATTTTCTCAATAATAGACCCCAAAATAACCAATTTTTCATAAAAGGTGAATATCACTTTCTCCTCCACATTTAAGGAATTCAATAAATGAAATCTCTAATCTTTTTTATTCTATTAAATTTTTCTGCCCTTTTTGCCGGTGAATACTGGCAGCAATTTGTTCATTATCAAATGAATGTGGAATTGGATACAATTGCTCACACGATCGGCGGACATTCCACTATTAAATATGTCAACAATTCTCCCGATTCCCTGCATCATATTTATCTTAATCTTTATGCCAACGCTTTCCAGGAGGGTACTGTCAAGCACCGCGAATACATGGCGAAGTTAGGTCGCGCCAGCCGGATTGCAAAATTCATGAAGGGTATGGAGCGTTACTTAAGTAGCTACGATATCAGCAATTTCTCAATATCTGTAGACGGCAATGCCGTTTCGGACACATTCAAAATTGAAGATACTATTCTTTCTGCCGACCTGTCAAAACCATTAACGCCGGGAGATTCACTCATTATTGAACTCGATTGGGTCCACCATGTAGGTGAATTTTCAGAACGAGCCGGGCGAGTGGGTGAACAATATAATTTTGCTCAATGGTACCCCAGGGTGGTGGTTTATGATGAGAATGGATGGTTCAACGAGCCCTTCCATGCAGAGGGGGAGTTTTATGGTGAATTTGGGACGTATGAGGTCACGATGGATGTACCCAAAGGATATATCATCGGTGCCACCGGTGTGGTGGCGAGCGGCGATCCCGGATGGGAAGAAGTCCGTGTAGATACGAGTCAAAAATTCTCCGCCTGGCTAAAGGATTTTAAAAAGAATCGCGCAGAATATGATTCAACCGAGAGACGCGTCGTTTCTTTCCATGCAGAAAAGGTCCATGACTTCGCCTGGGTAACCACGCCCAATTTTCTGTATGAAAGCGGTGAATGGAACGACGTTACTGTGCATGCACTATTTAATCAGAAGAACGGTAAAAGGTGGACCAAAAAGGCTGTGAACCGTACCGAGCGCGCAATTGAATGGCTGAGTACCAAATTCGGTATGTATCCTTATCCTCAAGTGACTAATACAGATAGACTCGCCGGCGGCGGGATGGAATATCCCATGCTGGTGATGGACGGTAGCGAATCAGAAGGATTAATCCTTCATGAGGTTGGGCATATATGGTTTTATGGTATCCTGGCCAATAATGAAGTTCGTGAAGCGTGGTTGGATGAAGGTTTCACAACCTTCCAAACACGATGGTATATGATGGATCGCTACGGCGATCTTGGGTTTGATCTTGAGGGGAGTAAAAGGTATAAGGATTGGCAGAAGAAACATTGGCGCTTTAACAACAGCTTAGGGAATTCCCAATGGAGTATGATTAATTTTATGGCCAGTGGACAAGATGAACCCATCAGCCGCTCAACTTATATGTTCAAGGGCAGTCGTGCTGCCGGAGCCAATGCTTACACAAAACCATCTCTAATGTTGGATGAATTGAAATATGTTTTGGGCGAAGAAACATTCACTGAAGGTATGCAGGAATATTTCCGCCGTTGGAACTTGAAACATACCAACGAAAAACGGTTCATCGAAGCCATGGAAGATGTGAGCGGCCAAGATTTGGATTGGTTTTTCCGCCCTTGGCTCCACGACACGCGTTTGTTGGATTATGGCATTAATGGTTGGGATAAAAAGGAAAAATCGGATGGAACTTGGGATGTAACATTAAACATTGTCCGCAAAGGAAAACGGGACATGGCCCTATTAGTAGAAACTAAACTAAAAGATGACTCGGTTCATCGTACTTGGTGGACCAATCATAAGTTCCGGACCAGTGATTCTTTCACGTATAATGTACCCAGTGAGCCAAAATCAGCGGCACTTGATCCCGATGTTCAGACTATGGACATCGACTACCGTAATAATTTCACCGGGCACATGCCGGCGGAACGGATGTTGTACCGGCCGGGGATGCGTTACACGCCAAGAAACCGATTTGTTATGCAAATGCACCCCACTGTCCATTATCTCCAAACGGATGGATATATGCCCGGGTTGCGTATTAGAAAATCTTACGGTTTGGTAGAGTATACCGAAGCAGATATCAACGTCGGAACAGAGACAAACGAAATATTCTGGAAAATTTCCGGTTGGCGGCGAAATCTGTTCAAAGGATTGGACAAATCCCATTTCCATTTTTATAACCTGGGCGGTGTAAATGGATATGGTTTAAATACTGAAAAAAGATTTAATACTTCAAATCCAATTTATGGGATCAACGGTATCGAATCAGGATTTTATATAACCAATGCTGTTGATACGAGTAGAACCAATTTATATGATGAAGGAAAGACAGTCGTATTTTTTACCAAGCTCAATGCGTACCTAGGACCTGCATCCAGTCAAATAGCATTTGATTTTGCCCCGGGCGGTATTTCCGATTGGTCCTTCAGCCGTCTAACAATTACAGAAATTTTTGACCAAAGTTTTGGTTTGTTTGGCGGGCGTTTCAGAGGGTTTTTCGGAAAAATGTGGACAGATGCAAAAGGCGTCCCTGCTCAGGAAAGATTTACGGTGGAGGGTGCTGGTTCGGGAACCGTGTATGAAAAAGCTTACCTTCGGGATGAATCCAGTTTTTATGGAGATACAGACCTAAGAGGGCGGTACCACCTGCCCGGAGACGCAAACCTTCGCGCTTTCGGAAACCAGGGATTTGTTGGTGTTGAAAATGTATATGCATCAACATTCGAATGCTTTGTATCAAAATCTTTTAAAGGTGCCAAATTTGAACTGGCCGCCTTTGTGGATGCTGGATCACTTAAAGGATCAAAATTGGCTCTTGGTGATAATGGATTTAACAGCGCATCCTTGGTTGATTATGGAATTGGCATTCGTTTATCGAAAACAGTCTTTGGACAACCTTTGTACATACGAATCGATAAACCAATAGAAGCGACTATAGACGGAATATCTATCGAAAGAAAGAGTGATTGGATATTCAGCTTTCAAAAGAGTATTTGATTAGGAACATTGACTAATTGACTGCATTCAAGTGAGCATCAAAAGACAAATAAAAATGATAAAAAAATTATTCTTGCTACTCGTAACGGTCGGAACGATTTCCGCCCAAAATTCCATCTTAAAACAATTCAGCGATCAATTCGCCGATATCGCTGAAAAAGCAAATCCTGCGGTAGTGACTATATTAACAGAACGAAAAGTTGATATGAGCAATTACCACCGGAACATGCCCCAGGATAATGACTTTTTTCGCCGCTTCTTTCCCCAGCAACCCCGCCAAAGGGAATTTAAATCGACTGCCCTTGGATCAGGTGTAATAGTTGACGCCCGCAAAGGTTATATCATTACCAATAATCATGTGGTTGAAGATATGGATGAAATCACAGTTCGTCTTATGGATAAGATGGAGTACGAAGCATCCATCATTGGCCGTGATCCAAAATCTGATTTAGCCGTCCTGCATATTGATGCCCGTGGCCTGAGTGAAATTGATTTTGGAGATTCCGATCGCCTTCGTGTCGGAGAATGGGTGATTGCAGTTGGCAGTCCCTTTTCCGCCAACTTAAGCCATACAGTTACCGCTGGAATCGTATCTGCCAAGGGGCGGGGAAATATTATCCAGGGTGATGTATACGAAGATTTTATCCAGACCGATGCAGCCATTAATCCCGGTAACAGCGGCGGTGCTTTGTTGAACTCTTCCGGGGATTTGATTGGCATTAACACAGCCATTTATACCAATAGCTTTGACCGCAGCAATAAGGGAGTTGGTTTTGCCATACCATCGAATATGGTGAAGTATGTCATGTCTGACCTTATAAATCACGGTAAGGTGCTGCGTTCGTGGATTGGCGTTTCGATTAGGCCTATTGATAATCCAAAGGCCCAAGCTCTGGATCTGAAAACACGAAAGGGTGCACTAGTGGCAGATGTTGTGAATGATGGTCCAGCAGAAAAAGCAGGTGTAAAAACAGATGATGTAATCATCGAATTCAATAATATTAAAGTGAATAATGTAGATCATCTTAGAAATACTGTTTCTGCATCAAAACCGAATAAAAAATATGATTTGGTGGTGATTCGCGACGGCAGAAAAAAGGTGCTAAAGGTAAAGCTGGAAGAAATGCCCGGTGATGATGTACTTGCAGTCTCTAATAGGCCGGCAATTACGAATGAATTAGGAATCCAAGTTTCAGAAATCACGCGAGCATTTATGAGAGAATACGACATTAACAATCGGGAAGAGGGGGTGGTTGTTACAAACGTTGCCCCAGGCAGTGTAGCGGCTGAAGCGGGCATTCGCATAGGTGATTTGATCACCCGGGTAGGAACGAAAAAATGTAACTCACCAAAAGATTTTCAATCGCTGATCAAGGAAACGCAGAAACAAAATATGGTCATGCTGCACCTAAAAAGGGAAGGCGTAGCGCGATATATGACGTTAGAATTAGTAGAATAATTTAAAAAGTTGGACAACCATACTTGGTAGTCCATCCCCAATAATATATATTCTTGCTGGTGTGGTTTGTCGTGGTCAACCAAGGATGGTTATCCCACTGGGCTTGGTAGTTGTCGATATATCAAGGATGATTCACGAACGTGCACGAACTTTTGTAAGGCAGACAATTATAAAATCACTATAAGCTGTCATTCCCGTGGGACAGACATTCCCCAGAGGGCTGACTGGATGTCTATATTGTTTTAGAGGTTCTTGCATGTCCTTTTAAAAATAATTCAGTTTCTTCAACTACAGACAGGAATGTCTGCAGTACTTTTTAAGCTGTCCGGCCGGAAATTTCGCAGAAATTATCCGGTATCTAAAATCAGCGTATTTTGGAAGCACCGAACTGGATCCCGGATATCCTGCGGATTCCGGGATGACAAAAGGTTTAGGAGTAAAGATGATAGAGGATGACAATATTGAGAAAGTGGATATGAACAATCCGCATGCCAGAGAATACTTCTCTTGGGAAACCGAAAGGGGCTTTTTGTTTTATGGGATTGCAACGATGAGGAAACGAATTGTTGTAGAACATTCTATAAGAAATGATTCCTGCCTGCGCTAAAGCTTCTGCGGACAGGCACAATTTCATCATTTCAATCCAAAGAAACTCAATCTTTGTATCAAAACAGGCTGTCCATTGTTCATGGTGTTGTCATTCCCGTAGGACAGACATTCTTGTCTCTCCTAAAGTAATCAAGAGTAACCATTTTCTTTGAGACATTTCTATTTGTCTTTCTAAATATCCCACTTCTCCAACTTCAAACAGCCCGCCCGCCGTCCAGTAGATCGGGAGCAGTCGGGGAATCCCCCAGAGGACGGACAAGTACAAGTTGTCTGTAGTACATTCTAGGATGTCATGCTCGCTTGTTCTTGATACACTTTTCTTTCGCTCATACGCTGTCATGCCGGAAATTTCGGAGAAATTATCCGGTATCCAAAACCAGCATATGCTAGGAGCAACAAAATATCTCCCTGATATCCCGCGGATTCCGGGATGACAAAAGGCGTTAGCAAATTGTGCGTCGTTCGTTATACATTATTGTCACTCCCGTGGGATAGACACTCTTATCTGTCCTGCTACAAACAAGAGCAAAATGTCCGCGGTACTCTTTTTATTATCTATTCCCCTTTGTATGTGGACGGTGAAAAGATTAATTTTCGCACCCCAAAAAATGGGATATAAAACCATATCATGATTCAACGCGTCAATCCACAAGCAGACTTTATCGGCATCGAGCACAAAGTTCTCGATTTCTGGAAGGAAAATGATATCTTCCAAAAGCGTCGGGAGTCCAATGAAGGTCAGCCCAAATGGTCCTTCATCGACGGGCCTATCACTGCCAATAATCCAATGGGCGTCCACCATGCCTGGGGACGGACCCTCAAAGATCTTTATAACCGCTATAAAGCCATGGATGGCCATGAACTGCGCTACCAGCAGGGATTTGACTGCCAAGGGCTGTGGGTTGAAATTGAAGTTGAAAAAGAACTGGGATTTAAATCCAAACGGGAAGTGGAAGATTTCGGAATAGAAAAATTTGTCAATTTGTGCAAAGAACGGGTGCGCAAATTTTCTGGTGTTCAAACGGAGCAATCAAGACGCCTTGGTTATTGGATGGACTGGGACAATTCCTACTATACCATGTCAGATGAAAATAATTATACGATTTGGGGCTTCCTGAAAAAACTGTTTGGAGAAGGTAAAATTTATCGCGGCTCTGATGTAGTTCCATGGTCCGGAAGATCAGGAACCTCTTATTCTCAAATGGAAGTTATTGAAGGGAGGAAACTGGTGGTTCATAAAGCTGTCTTTGCTCGCTTCCCCCTTCGTGATAGAGAGAATGAATACTTAATGATCTGGACCACGACACCTTGGACGTTGACCTCTAATGTCATTGCTGCCGTGAATGGTAATTTGGATTATGTGAAGCTCAAATCTGCCGATGGGTCTATTTATTATTTCGCCCAGGAAAACCTGGAATTCCAGCGTTTGGAAAAACAGTTTAAAGAAAAGAAACAGTGGATTGATGATGTTCCAAAGCTCAAATCTATTGCTCAAATATTTAAGGAACGAGGCGGATATGAAATCCTCGGAACGATCAAAGGGTCTGAAATGGTCGGTTGGACTTATGATGGTCCCTATGACGATTTGGATGCCCAGTCAGAGGCCGGTGGTTTTCCTTATGTGGATGATGAATTAAAAGCCCAAGGTGCCACCGGAAAATCTCAACATCAGGTTGTGGACCCCGGCAAAGATAATATGGGCAGTGACATTGTTGTTGGTGGAGAGGGAACAGGCATTGTTCACATGGCGCCGGGATGTGGTAGCATCGATAATAAAGTGGGTAAAAAACTGGGAATGGTCAGTATTTCACCACTCGATGAAGAATCCAGGTTTACCGATAAGTTTGGCTGGTTATTCGGCAAAAGTGCCACCGACAAAGAAACCGTCCAGGCAATAATTGATGATTTAAAGACGCGTGGATTCTTATTTCATGTAGAAGATTATCCCCACGTTTATCCCCATTGCTGGCGCTCCGGTGATGAATTGGTTTTCCGACTGGTTGATGAATGGTATATCAATATGGACTGGCGGGACAGGATTAAAAAGGTGGTTGATGAAATCAATTGGATTCCCGATTGGGGACAGGAACGGGAGCATGAATGGCTCGATAATATGGGCGATTGGATGATTTCTAAAAAACGATTTTGGGGATTAGCATTGCCAATTTGGGTGTTTGAAGACGAATCCTATTATGTGGTCGGTTCCAAAGAAGAGTTAAAAGAATTGGCCGTTGAAGGCTGGGATGAATTTGAGGGTAACAGTCCGCATCGTCCATGGATCGATAATGTCAAAATTAAGCATCCTGAAAGCGGTTTGATTGGAACACGAATCTTAGATGTGGGCAATCCGTGGCTGGATGCTGGAATTGTACCGTTTTCGACACTCGGTTACAATAAGGATAAAGATTATTGGAAAGAGTGGTTTCCGGGTGATTTTGTGACTGAATCTTTTCCCGGGCAATTCCGTAACTGGTTTTATTCACTACTGGCTATGTCTGCCATGCTGGAGGAAAAAGCGCCATTCAAAACAGTGCTCGGCCATGCACTAGTTAAGGATGAATCCGGCCGGGACATGCATAAGTCTTGGGGTAATGCGATTTGGTTTGATGATGCTGCAGAGAAAATGGGTGTAGATGTGATGCGCTGGTTATACGCGTCTCAGAATCCGGAACATAATTTATTATTCGGTTACCATCACGGTAATGATGTACGGAAAAAATTGATCCAATTGTGGAATTCCTATTCCTTCTTTGCCACCTATGCTGCCGTAGATGGGTTTGATCCGAAAAAAGTAAATATCACCAATGCCGATCTCAATATCATGGATCGGTGGGTGTTATCCAAATTAAATACATTTATTCGGGATTCTCGATTGGCCTTGGATGAGTTTCGTTCTGATAAGATGATGAAAAAGTTTGAACTTTTTCTGGAAGAATTATCCAACTGGTACATTCGTCGAAGTCGTCGTCGTTTTTGGAAAAGTGAAGATGATGGCGACAAACAGGCTGCTTATGCGGTTTTGTATGAAATCCTAACGAGTGTAATTAAAATCTTGGCCCCGGTCTTGCCTTTTGTCACGGAAGAAATTTACCAGAACCTGGTGCGAAACCAGGACAAATCAGCACCAGAAAGTGTTCATTTATGTGATTACCCAACTTCCGATGAAAGCAAAATAGATACGGCCCTCATGGATAAGGTTGATGCCCTTCGGCGTGTTGTTGAACTTGGACGATCCGCTCGAAATAAGGGGAATCTGAAAATCCGCCAACCATTGGCAAAACTTTCTTTCACAGTAAAAGATGATGATGTAGCCGATTTCATTTTTGATCAGCAAAATGTTATTTTGGATGAACTAAATGTGAAAGAACTCAATCGGGCCAAAACAGACTCAGAATTGATCCGATATAACATAAAACCGAATTTGCCGCTTCTTGGGCAGCGGTTTGGGAAGGAACTCCCCGTTATACGAAATTATTTGAATGAAGCCGATAGTCGTGAGATCCTGGAAGAAATACGATCAAAAAAGAGTTATTCGTTTGTTCTCAGTGGTGAAACCATCAATATCGGACGAGACGATCTCCTCATCGATGCCGAATCTGCCGACGGTTTTACTTCATCTGGAGACGACCACGTTACAGTCGGGTTAACAACAAAATTGACGAAAGAACTGGTCCAGGAAGGCCTCGTGAGGGATGTAATTAGGCAGGTGCAAACAATGCGAAAAAAGGCTAACTTTGCCGTCGAAGATCGTATCATTATTTATGGATATCTCGATGGTTTAGTTGGAGAGGCAATACGGGCTTTTGAAGCTTTTTTCAAAAATGAAGTATTAGCGGTCGAATTGATCGATGAAAATAATCCTGGTGAATTCAGTGATAGTTTTCAGATTGGTGATCAACAGGTTAAATTTGGTTTAAAACGTGTAAAAATTTGAAAGGGAAAAGAAAAGTGGCTAATCGATATACAAAAGCAAAACTCGAAAAGTTTAGAAAAGCAATCGAAGCAAAAATGGGCTTCGTCTCCAATGAAGTAGATACTTTAAAGGAAGGACTTGGTACCGCCTCAAATAAACAGGGTGGTGTTACCCCAGACTCAATTTATAGCCTCCATATGGCCGATGCCGGTACAGATTCTCATGAGCAGGAAAAAAGCTTCATGTTTATGAATCGTAGCAGTGACTATTTTAAAAACCTGGAAATTGCCTTGGAAAGAATCGATGAAGGAACTTTTGGAGTATGCACAGTGTGTGAAGAACTCATTCCGGAAGAACGGATGATAGAAGTACCTAACGCGACGAAATGCGTGGGCTGTAAAGAAAAAGAAAAGCTTGGCTTAGCATGAGAATATTGTTTGTGAGTGCCGCATTGGTACTCGCAGACCAAATATCAAAGGCCATCGTGCGGAATTCGATGTCATTATATGAATCAATTCCGGTAATACGGGAATTTTTTCATTTTACATTTGTCACCAATGATGGTATGGCATTTGGCATCAATTTTCCATTCGGGATATATATATTCTCAGGCATATCCTTCATCTTTACTGGTGTCCTTCTTTGGTATTTGTGGACAATCCAAGATCATGGACTTGTCATTCGAACTGGTGTCGCCTTGATTTTGGCCGGCGCAGTGGGAAATTTGATTGATCGCGTGTTTCTTGGAGAAGTTGTAGATTTCCTGGATTTTATGATTGGGGATTATCATTGGTATGTTTTCAATTTAGCCGATTCTTACGTCACGGTTGGAATGGGTTTTGTCTTGTTTGATTCACTGATTTTAGAACGAAAGCGGGCCTCGTAGACCGATTGAGCAATAAAACGATTTCTGCATCAGGTGGAGAGAATATTCGCCTGGATAAATTTCTATCTTCCCATCTTTCCGATCTCAGCCGAACCCAACTCCAAAATATGATTAGGGACGGATTGGTTCTGGTGAATGGAGAGCGATCCAAAGTTGGATATAAATTAGATGGTTCCGAAGCCATTCAATATACCCTCCCCGAAATTGAACCGGAAATCAATTGGATTGAACCTGAAGATATTCCTTTGGATATTCTGTATGAAGATGAAGACGTCATGGCCATAAATAAATCTGCAGGAATGGTTGTCCATCCGGGTGTCGGGAATCGAAACAAAACTTTGGTGAATGCGTTAGCATTTCATATTGAAAATCTTTCAAATATTAATGGTAGTCTTAGGCCAGGGATTGTACATCGATTGGATGAGAATACTTCCGGTGTAATTTTGGTCGCAAAAAATAATAAATCCCACTCTATCTTGGCGGCACAATTTGAATCCCGAACAATTCAAAAAGAATATTTAGGTGTAACCTGGGGCAATTGGAAGGAGATAGAAGGCAAAATAGATGGGTCGATTAAGCGAAAGCGCACTGATCCGACGACCTTTCAAATTGAAGGAACAGGAAGACACGCCCTGACACATTATAAAGTTGTTAATCAAGGTCAATATTTGAGTGAAGTCGCTTTCTTTCCTAAAACTGGACGAACACATCAATTACGTGTACATTCTGCCAGCAAGAATCATCCAATTTTTGGTGATGACAAATATGGTGGTGGTATGAATAAGACAAAAGGGTTTATCCCTGAAATAACACAGACACTGCATAAATTGTTAAAAGAGATCAATCGTCAAGCACTGCACGCGAGAAAAATATCGTTCACTCATCCAACCTCAAAAAATCAAATTGAAATAGAAGCACCGATTCCCGGAGATATGGTTAACCTCATTAAAGGGTTTGAATTAATCCATGGATAACCGGAAAATGGTCTTAGCAGATTTTTTTTCATATCTTGAAAAGGAGCGAGGTTTTTCGATTCACACGATTAAGGCTTATCGAACTGACTTAAACCGATTTAGTTTATTCCTGTCAAATTATGATGAAAAAAATATCGCTGAATTTCGGGATGTGGACAGACATATCATTCGTCATTATTTAGGATTTGAATTTGATCAGGGGCTCTCGAGCAAAACTGTGGCGCGTCGGTTAGCTTCTTTAAAATCTTTTTATAAATATTTGATGCAATCAGAACAAATCAAAGATAATCCCGCCATTCACGTAAAATCACCGAAAATTTCTAAATCTTTACCCAATTTTATCGATCAAAAGGTAATTGATACTTTAATGAATAGTCCAAATGTAGAGACAACCACTGGCCTAAGGGATCGCGCGATATTAGAATTATTCTACAGCACAGGGATAAGATTGAGTGAATTAATCGCTCTTAATATCGGTTCGATTGATGCCCATAACCAGTTGATAAAAGTTCATGGGAAGGGAGATAAAGAACGGTTGATTCCATTTGGAAACGGTGCGAAATTTTGGCTAGGAAATTACCTGAAAAATCGTGCATTGTCGTTCAGTTCTAAACCTCAAAATACACCTTTGTTTGTAAACGCTAAAGAGAAACGCATTCCAACCAGTACTGTACAGAGAAGAATCCGCAAATACATAAAATCAGTAGCTGAAGGAAAAAGATTAGGACCCCATATTTTACGTCATTCATTTGCAACGCATTTGATGGATAATGGGGCGGACATTCGCGCAGTTAAAGATTTATTGGGGCATAGTAGCCTATCCTCAACGCAGGTGTATACGCATTTACAACCTGAAAAAATGAAAAAAATTTATAGCCAAGCCCATCCCCACGGGAGCAAATAGGAGAATAAATGCTTGTCTCTGGAAATGAGTTGGGACTCGATTCACTTGGATTAACCCAGGTGGATAAAGTCCTTCGAAATTTGTCCGTAGAAAATTTGATCGAAGAAACAATCTTAAATGGTGAGGGAGTCATAGGCCCTCGTGGTGCCACTATTGTCGATACCGGTAAATACACCGGTCGTTCTCCAAAGGATAAATATTTTGTCGATGAACCATCTTCCTCTGATAAATTGTGGTGGGGGCCGGTGAATCAAAAAGTGGCTGAATCTGTTTTTGATATATTGTATAAAAAGGTGATTGATTACTACAATAAAAATGATTCTAAAACATATGTATTCGACGGATTCGCCGGGTTTGATCCAAAATATAGTATCGATGTTCGGGTAATTGCCAAGCGTGCATGGCAGGCACATTTTGTCCATAATATGTTCATTCGACCAGAGGATGATCAATTAAACGGGTTTTCACCTGACTTTACGATCATAAATGCTTCCGATGTTTTTAATGAAGATTTTGAAAAGTATGGAATGAATTCAGAGACATTCATCATTTTTCATATGGAAAAACGGATCGCCATTATTGGTGGTACCGAATATGCTGGGGAAATGAAAAAAGGTATTTTTTCTGTACTGCACTATATGCTGCCGTTAAAAGGTGTGCTATCTATGCATTGTTCCGCTAACGTAGATGAAAATGACCAAAATTCTGCCATCTTTTTTGGATTAAGCGGCACAGGAAAAACCACACTCTCCACAGACCCTGAACGCCCTTTGATTGGTGATGACGAACACGGTTGGTCTGATGATGGGATTTTCAATTTTGAAGGTGGATGTTATGCAAAAGCCATTAATTTAAATCCTGAGCATGAACCGGATATTTATAATGCAATCCGGCATGGTGCACTGATGGAAAATGTTGTTTATGATGAAAACACACGTATTGTGGATTATGATGATGGATCAAAAACTGAAAATACACGCGTCTCATATCCATTGAATTATATTGATAATTCTGTATTTGGTAAGGGGAAGCGGGCTATGGCAGGACATCCCAAAACGATTATATTTCTGACCTGCGACGCTTACGGTGTTTTACCGCCAGTGGCTAAATTGACACCGGAACAAGCTATGTATCATTTTATCAGTGGATATACGGCTAAAGTCGCCGGAACTGAAAGAGGTGTTACTGAACCAACGGCGACATTTTCACCTTGTTTTGGCGGCCCCTTTTTAACCTTACACCCTCTGAAATACGCAGAATTACTCCGGGATAAAATGAATCAACATGATGCTCCTGCATTTTTAGTCAATACAGGCTGGGTAGGTGCAAATGCCAATTCTGGTGCGAAACGAATTTCGCTTCCTGTGACCAGGCGTATTATTCATGCAATTCTGGATGCCAGTATTAATGATGCAAATTTTGAGATTGATCCTTATTTTGGTATCATGGTACCACAAAGTTTAGCCGATATCGATTCCGAAGTACTTATCCCGGCAAAGGTATGGAAAGACCAGGAAGAATACCGAGACACTGCGATCGAATTGGTGAATAAGTTTCAGAAAAATTTTAAACAGTATGATCTTGGAGATTCTGAAATTCGAAATGCCGGTCCAACTTTGGATCAATAAAGGAGAAGGAGATATAATGAACATTGAATTTACAGCACGTCATTTTCACTCCCCTGACGATTTGAGAGAACATGCGGAAACACAAGTAAGAAAATTTGAAAAACATTTTGAGCGGATCAATAACTGCTATATCGTCCTTACGCATGAAAATAGCATGTTCTTGACGGAAATCAACCTTCATATCCCGCAACATGATCTAAACGCAAAATCCTCATCTCCAAACGGGTTTCAGTCCATAGATGACTGTATTAAAAAAATGGATCAACAAATTTCAAAAATTGTAAGTCGATGGAAAAAACATCGATAAATAAGAATTAAGACACCTGATTTATTGTCCCAATATTTTGGAGTCTATTGGGAAGAGCATGTAATTTCTGTACTTGTAGAAAAGGTTTAATAAGGAAAATTAATGAGCAAATTTATATTTACATCTGAATCTGTGTCAGAAGGTCATCCTGATAAAGTATGTGATGCTATTTCTGATGCGATTTTAGATAATCTCTTGGGGCAGGATCCAAACTCTCATGTGGCTTGCGAAACCCTGGCAACTAAAGGGACTGTTGTGGTTTCCGGCGAAGTTCGGTCAAATGGATTTGTGGATGTTGAGAAAATCGTCAAACAAACATTAAACGAAATTGGATACAATGACGTAGCCTATGGTATGGATAATGAAAATGTAACTGTCATGTCTATGCTGCATGAGCAAAGTCCTGAAATCGCCCAAGGGGTTGACAGAGGAGCTGGCCTTCACGAAGAACAGGGAGCCGGTGATCAAGGACTGATGTTTGGATTTGCCTGCAACGAAACTCAGGAACTGATGCCTTTACCCATTCATTTATCCCATCGATTGGTCGAGCGGTTAGCTAAACTTCGTAAAGACGGCACTATTCCTTGGCTTCGTCCAGATAGTAAATCTCAGGTTTCTGTTGCATATGAAAATGGGAAACCGGTGGGTATCGCAAAAGCAGTGATTGCTACCCAGCATAATGACATGCTGGATCAGTTCGGCGATGAAAAATCGGAACACGATTTTATTGAAAATGAAGTGATTGAAAAAGTGATTAAGCCCGTACTAGATGAGTGTGGCCTACCGTATGAAAATTCATTTATTGTGAACGGAACGGGCCGTTTTGTGTTCGGTGGACCTGAAGCAGACACAGGATTAACCGGTCGTAAAATTATTGTGGACACCTATGGCGGATATGCCCCCCACGGCGGTGGTGCCTTTTCTGGTAAAGATCCTTCAAAAGTAGATCGTTCTGCAGCCTATATGGCGCGCTATATTGCCAAAAATATTGTGGCTGCAGGTTTGGCCGAAAAATGTGAGGTCCAATTTTCATATAGTATTGGTGTCGCTGAACCGACATCATTTTATGTGAAATCATTCGATACGGGATCAATGTCGGACGAAACACTGACAGATATTGCAAAGTCTATTTTTCCGCTGAAACCGGGTGGAATTATCGAACACTTGAAATTAAAATACCCCCGCTATCGTCAGACAGCGGCGAATGGACATTTTGGAAGAAAAAATGATTTATTCACGTGGGAAAAAACAGATATGGTTGATGCCCTAAAATCAGCTGCATCGGAAAGAAATTAAATATGTCTCTACCAGAAATGACTCAAACTGAAAAATTACCGTACAAAGTAAAAGATATTTCACTCGCTGAGTGGGGTCGTAAAGAAATCACCTTAGCTGAAGCTGAAATGCCGGGTTTAATGACCATTCGTGAAGAATACGGCCCATCAAAACCATTAACCGGTGCACGTATCGCCGGTTGTCTGCACATGACGGTTCAAACAGCTGTGTTGATTGAAACCTTAACTGAACTCGGTGCGGATGTAACCTGGTCATCCTGCAATATTTTTTCTACACAGGATCATGCAGCTGCAGCGATAGCCGTAACCGGTGTTCCGGTTTACGCCTGGAAAGGGATGAATGAAGAAGAATTCAATTGGTGTATCGAACAAACATTATTTGCATTTGAAAATGGTGAATCACTGAATTTGATTTTGGATGATGGGGGTGATCTGACCAACATGGTTCTGGATGTTTTCCCTGAATTGATCGCAGGTATAAAAGGTCTTTCAGAAGAAACAACTACGGGTGTTCACCGGTTGTATGATCGTGTCAAAAACGGGACACTTTCTATGCCGGCGATTAATGTAAATGATTCGGTAACTAAATCCAAATTTGATAATAAATACGGATGCAAAGAATCACTGGTAGATGCGATCAGACGTGCAACCGATGTCATGCTGGCCGGGAAAGTCGCCATTGTCGCCGGATATGGTGACGTGGGTAAAGGATCGGCTGCATCACTGCGCGGTGCGGGTGCCCGGGTTATTGTTACTGAAATTGATCCGATTTGTGCCTTACAAGCTGCCATGGATGGCTTTTCAGTAAAAAGGATGGAAACAGCCATCGGCGAAGCAGATATCATTGTCACAGCAACGGGGAATAAGGATATTGTTCTTGCCCGCCATTTTGAAGCCATGAAGGATAAAACAATTGTCTGCAATATCGGTCATTTTGATAATGAAATTGATATGGCTTGGTTGAATGAAAATTATGGATCAACAAAAGACACCATTAAGCCCCAAGTCGATAAGTATACGATCAATGGTAAAGACCTGATAATTTTAGCTGAAGGTCGTTTGGTGAATTTGGGCTGTGCAACAGGCCATCCTTCATTTGTGATGAGTAACTCGTTTTCAAACCAGACGCTGGCACAAATTGAATTATGGAATAACAGTGAAAACTATACCAATGATGTTCACATGCTGCCTAAATATTTGGACGAAAAAGTCGCGGCCTTTCATTTGGATAAGCTTGGTGTTCAACTCACAGAATTGAGAGAAGATCAAGCGGCGTATATCGGTGTAAAAGTTAAAGGGCCATTTAAACCTGAACATTACAGATATTAATCTTAATTCGATAAATGATGTTAAAAAGAGCCTCGAAAATCGAGGCTCTTTTTTTTTGTAGTAAAATGACCCCATTTCAGGTCAATTTCTATGTCGTATCGTCAGGCGGTTGACCCGATTAAAATGAATAATTATCACAAGAAATTTAATTCATCTTCCAGCAAGCGATTATCCAAAATTTTCATTGGATTCGTTTCCTTTCTCACATTGAGCTGTGATTTTCAAAATCCCCTGGCCTTTGAAATGCCCACTTGGTTTATTGATCTCACCTTTCCATTAGTGCAAAAGAGGTATTCTTTGGAAGGAATGGTGGATAATAAACAGATTTTTTCAACGCCCGATTCTTTGGGAATGCAATTGATGTTTGAAGGTGCGTTACCCGATACATCGATAGGAACGGATATTTTAGAAATCGAACTCAATCAAAATATCCAATTTTCACAGGATCCGGTTTCCGCGCCCAATTTTACTTTTTCCCTGGACACAACAATTAACCTTTCGATCCCAATCGCGCCGGGCGGCCAACTCACCAACAGTTCCGGGACTATATTTACTGTGCCGCCTTCAACAAATCAAACTGTAACCCAAACCCTATGGAATGCCATTGCTTCGGTAGTGGATACAACTATTCAGATAACGGTAGACCTCCCGGACATTCCTTCAAGCCAATTGCCCGGTTTTATTAGTTCCGTGGATGGATTTGTTATCCAGACTGATGTTGGAAGCAACGTAAGTGATTATAATACAACCCTTAGCAATAATGGGCTGCCAACCAGCGTAACTAATCCAACTTTTTCATTAATCACCGATATTACGTCACCGGCAAGAACTTTGGCCAGTCACACCCAGGCTTCAGTATCAAAGGATGATAGTTTTGGTCCTGAAATTACATCATTAAGTCAAGACAGCCTTGGCGGTGCAATTCGAATGGATGTAGGATTTGGAATTGCCAATACGTCTGATCCGACCGTGACCATCAATGCCGGCGACAGTGTTCAGGTAAATGTGGCCATTCGTCTCAGAATTTCCGGGATTGATTCGGCCATCGTTCAAGTGAATCAAACGGCATTACCCATTTCTCTACCGGCAATTGATTTCCCCTCAGAAATTGAAATTTATTCTGGAATTTTGAAGTCTAACAGTGGGTTTGAAGTGAACGAAATTAACTTTAAAAGTATCACTAGCACTTACCCATTCAATGTTGATTTTCTGATGAATTTTAAAAATTTCATCCCCCCGGCTGGAAAGGATTCAACAAAAATTGACACTGTGTTAAAAAATGGTGTAACCATTACCAAAAATTATAAATTGGATGGATATACTTTTGCAAATCCTGCCGGGAGGGATTCTGCCCTGACCAAATTGAATCTTGATGTGTCCGCCATATTGCAGTCACAGACAGCCAAGATTCCACTGGATGGCTCCGATATGGGTGCTGTGTCTTTGGATGTTTCACTGAAAAAACTTCACTTTAAATCCTTGGAAGCCAATATAATTCAGGAATTTCCACCGACAGAATTCAGCATAGCCGGCATGCCATTGGGTTTCTCCGGTATGCAATTTTCAGATACAAAATTAGAAATAGAAATGTTGAACGGTATTCGCCTTCCCGTCGTGCTGGATTTTGATATGGTTTCTGTCAATCAACAGGGTGATTCGTTGCTGGTGAATGCGTTGTCAACTTTAGCAAGTCCATCCAATGCTGGTGATACGACCAAAACAATCGTACGCTTATCCCGTGATGGGACAACAACGCTAAAATATAAGTCACCGTCATCAATTGCTTATTATGATAGTTCCACCGTAGCACCAAAAAGTAATGAAACAACGATTGTAGAACTTATGTCTTCCAATCCATCGATATTTAATGTCCGCTCCCGAGCTCGAATTGATGGACGCGGCACCCTTGAAGCGGGAATGACCATTGGTGGCAAATATAGAATGATTGCACCATTCGAGGTGATAATGGCGCCTATGACTTTTATTTCGGTCACAAACACTCCCGTTCAGGAGATGAATCACAGCAATCGTAATCGCATCCGTTCAACCCTTCAATCGGCGAGTTTAGACTTAACTGTGGAAAATAAAATTCCAACCGGAGGAGAACTGGCCATGCTGATGTCCAACCTGGGCTTCTTCCCAATGGATACGACTACAAGCGCACTTTCCGCTTTCAAGGATTCGATGGTTGTGAAGATGAATTGGGTCAATACAGATAGTGTTTATATTGTGTCCAATTGTGATAGTTTGAATCCACAGACTGGGAATTATTTTATTTTTGATGTGATGGATGATATTGCCGATTGTGTAGATGGCTTAGCTTATTTAGTCAAGACTACGGGTCTGGGAATGGACACTGTCATATCTTACGTGGATACGTTATTAAAAATTCCATTACCAGATCCTGTCAGTTTTTATCCTGCAACAAATTCGGGTGTGCATGCCGGACAAGTGAAAGAACCGGGATTTGCTGTTTATAGCAGTCCTGTGAGTACTGATCGTATTCGGCTCATGACGAATCCGGGCCAACCCTTCATGGCACCAAGGTTTCACCTGAACGGTTCCAATGGGAAAAAAGTGTTCCTGACCACGGCAGATTATATTGATATCAATTCGAATATTACCTTCAGTCTAAGCAGTACAGGGATGACCAGTGCCGCGCCGGATGAATTGGTGATGAAATATCCTAACGGAAACCAAACTTTAAACGAGGATACTGAAGTCACTATTAAATGGAAAACCTTCGGTACTATATCCCAAGTGGATTTGGCATACTATGCCGGGACCGATCCAGATGTGAATAAGGATGAGGGGTGGACAGATATTTCAACCGAATTAGCCAATGTGGATTCTTTTAACTGGACACCCAGTTCTACATCCGGAATTAATTCATTGAGCACATCATTGCGAGACAGTGTTCGTATTCGTGTGAAATCGACCGATGGAAAAGTTCGGGACATGAATGGGTGGTACTTTACGATTAGCAATGGCAGTGGAAAAATTCAAAGCGTCTCAAATTTTTCACGAATTGAAATGAAGAAAAACCCCTTAAAACGATGAGAAGATTAAGTTCAATAATTGTTCTTATCCTGATGATATCCGTATCAAGTGGACAAAAGCGGGACCCTCGTTCCGTGTCGTTGGCTGGCGCATACACAACAGTTGCTGATGGGATTTATGCTGTTGGATACAATCCGGCCTTGATCGCCTTTCAAATTGACAAACCCTTCATGATGCAAATTGGCGGTATTGATTTCGGAATCGGGAATAACTACCTGTCCATGGCAGCAATGCGCGCCTTAAGCGGAGACACATTGGATCAGGATGAAAAAACTTTAATTATCAATCATCTGGAGCATCGGGGCGGGCTGAACTTTGATATGAATGCCCAATTTGCAACCCCCGGTCTTAATTATGCTTCTGGAAATATGGCGATCACATCTAATGCTTTGTTAATGAGTTCTTACAGTTTTCCCGCGGGAATGGTGCGACTGATGCTGGAAGGAAATGCCAAGAATCCTGAAATTGATATGACGCTCGGATATGAAATTATGGGTGTTCATGAATTGGGTTTTTCGTTTGCAGTTCCCTTTGAATCATTCGCCATGGGATTTACTATAAAATATCTTCAAGGTCTATTTTATTCAGGGATTGACCCAGATTCAAGTAAGGCTAATTTCATCACCACACCGCGAGCAGTTTATGGTTCCGGTAAGTATTTTTTACGGCAGGGATTCGGCGGATCGGGTTACGGTTTGGATATTGGTATTGCGACCAAGGAGTCAAATGGCATTCGGTTTGGTGTATCCTTGATTAATGCATTGGGTACGATTGAATGGAACAAACCATCCTTCATTAAAGATTTGATCCAATATCCCTTTAAGTGGGATGGTCAAAGATTATCCGACAGTCTGGCCGTCGTGTATACCTATACAATTGATTCCCTCAGAGCAGACAATTTATCGTCAGGGTCTATATTTACAAGCAGTTCAAAAATTGTGAAAAATCTGGATGAAAATGGAAAGCCGAAGCAATTTAATGTCCGTTATCCGGCAATACTTAGGTTTGGTATGTCCTACCGAAAGAAAGATTACCTCATCAGCTCAGATTTATCCACAGGATTTGAAGATAAATTATTCGCTCATTCCCGTTGGCGTTGGGCGTTGGGTGCTGAATTACACCGATTCCCGAACACACCATTAAGACTGGGATTTGCCTGGGAAGGGTTAGACCGAACTGAATTGGCCATGGGAGCAGGATTTCATGGTGGACCGGTTTTAATTGATATTGGATTTTCATTCCGCAATGGAATGTGGATTCATTCCATGAAAGGCCTAAACTTATCTCTCGGGTTTACCATTACCAGCTTTAAGGGGAGGAAAGAAAAGGGAGGCAAGGAAGGTGGTGGCCCATCTCCTATCCCTGAAAAAGAAAAATCAACAGTCCCAGAGAAGGCATCAGAGCCAAAAAAATCATAAGTAACTGAGCAATCACTTTCGGGCAAATACTAAAAGTAAACCGCCACCAATCGAAAAAATCACGTTTCCCATCCAGGCCGCAGTAACGGGAGACATGATGCCTTTATATCCCATGGACATGCCGAATTTGATAAAGGCATAATAAACAAAAATCACAAAAATCCCCATCCCTGCACCGAATGATAAACCACCTTTTGATTTCATCACCACAAGGGGAAGACCGAATAAGACAACGATAAGATTGGTGAAAGCGAAGGAAATTTTAAATAACCGATCGACTTCCCATTTGGTTGTGTCTACGCCGTTTTTCTTGAGTTGATCAATCCGATTGGTGAGGTCTGTAAAGCTCATTTCATCCGGTGTTTTGGATTGCTGTGTTATATCTTGGGGTGTAAAGTTGAGTCTGAGCAAAGTATCCTGAGAGGACATGGTCATGGATTCCACTTCACCATTTGTTCTGAATTCTCGAATAGAATAATCAGTAATACTCCAAGTATTTAAAGAATCGAGCCATTTAATTCCCCGCGCATCAATACGTTGCGTCACGATACCGTCTTCAAGGGAAATTGCTGTCATACTTCGCCCAACAGTTGTTTCAACTTTATACCGCCCAATTGATATATGCGTTTTTTCATTTTTTTGCAGAAAGACATTTCGTAGGTCAACCTGGCGTTTCACCCGTGAACGTCGTTTCATGTATTCCCGTTCAATGTTATACCGCACCTCGTTCCCCTTACTGACCCATTTATTATCCAACTCAAATGAAATGAAACTGACGATCAGACCGATGGTTGTGATGGGAACTGCAATCCTGTAAAGACTGATTCCGGTAGCTTTCATGGCTGTGAGTTCATTTCGTTTGGCCAGTAATCCAATACTAAATACAGTTGAGATTAACATGGACATGGGCAGACCAATGTTTAAAAACCAGGGAATGGCATAGAGATAATATTTAAATGTGATACGCGCCGGAATGGAATTATCAATAAACCGATCCAGGTTTTCAATAAGATCAACAATCAGGATTACGCACAGAAATCCCATCAACGTCATGGACAACGTCGTTAAAAATTGGCGAGTGAGATATAAATCTAGCTTTTTCACTGAATTAGCATTAGTAATTAAGTGGGGAATTTCGGTATAATCCGCAACTTTTTTAATGGTTGAAATGAATTTATTAGAAATAATTGATACGTCCTTATCTGCGTTCGCGGGATTCATATGGGGGCCCCCGCTCCTAATCTTACTGTTGGGAGGCGGTATTTACTTTTCTATCTATAGCCGTTTTGTGCCGTTTAAGTATTTTCGGCACGGGTTCAACATATTACTGGGACGATATAACGATCCCAATGATCCCGGCGATATAACCCATTTTCAGGCTCTATCCAGTGCCTTGGCCAGCACAGTCGGCCTTGGAAATATAAGTGGTGTAGCCATAGCCATACAGATGGGAGGCCCCGGTGCAATATTCTGGATGTGGCTCAGCGCTATTGTGGGGATGTCTACTAAATTTTTCTCCTGCACATTGTCTATCCTGTTCCGCGGAAAGGATGATGAGGGCAACATTCAAGGGGGGCCCATGTATTATATTGAAAATGGATTGGGAAAAAAGTTTAAACCTTTATCAGTCATTTTCAGTTTAGCCGGGCTAGTCGGATGTACGGTGATGTTTCAATCCAATCAATTAGCCGATATTATTCGAAACCAGGTTTTTATTCCCAATGGTTGGTTTGCAGAAAGCGTCAGTACCGGGAATTTTATTCAAGGATTAATCATGGCCATTTTGACTGCATTGGTCATTTTTGGTGGAATCAAAAGAATTGGTCAGGTGGCATCATTCATGGTGCCGGTGATGGTTGTTTTATATTTATTTGCAGGACTTCTGGTTATTTTCAACCATATTTCCGAAATCCCATCCATTTTTGGACTGATCATTCACGATGCTTTTACCGGGGAATCTGTAATGGGGGGAGCCGTTGGATCGGTAATAATTATTGGTGTTCGCCGTGGATTGTTTTCCAATGAAGCAGGATTGGGCACTTCGGATATGGCCCATGGCGCGGCCATGACTAAGGAACCGGTTCGAGAAGGACTTGTGGCCATGATCGAACCGTTTATCGATACGATTGTTGTCTGTACAATTACAGCAATTGTTATTTTAGCTTCCGGTGTCTGGCAGGATGAGGGACTCAATGGTGTCACCATGACAACCAATGCATTCATAGTTGAACTCGGTGGCTTTGGCCAGTGGTTACTTCTGGCTGCCGTCCTCACTTTTAGCATATCGACGATGATGAGTTATTCTTACTATGGCAGTAAATGCAGCGGATACCTGTTCGGGTCAAAAAGCATCTTTTATTACCGCTGTTTTTATGTGGTTACCATTATTGTAGGTGCCATGATCACTATAGATGTTGTCATTAATTTAGTCGATGGAATGTATGCCGTAATGGCAATCCCGACTGTGATTGGTTCAGTGATGCTTTCTCCCAAAGTGATGAAGGAAGCTCGACGGTATTTTGCGAAGCTGTCATAAAGTTATACTATAACACCCCCCGTTCCGAGGAGCGTTGTTTACAATGCTTTGGATCTTTCAAAGTTGGGACTCCTGTGAATAATGTTCATTGATAACAGATGAAGTGATGTAATTTTTTGCATGGAAACGACAGATCGAAAAAACCTTTCTACAGAACAACAAAACGCAAATTCGTTAGCAATTGACGACAAATCGATATCTGAAATATTGGAAATCATCAACGCTGAAGATCAAACTATAGCGGAAAAAGTCCATGCAGCAATTGCTGATATTGAAAAAGCAGTTGAAATGACCACAGCCGCAATTCAAAGTGGGAATCGAGTTATTTATGTAGGTTCGGGCACATCCGGGAGACTTGGCGTTCTCGATGCCTCAGAAATGCCGCCAACATATTCTGTGCCCACAGACTGGTTTAATGGCATAATCGCAGGTGGTGATGATGCACTTCGGAAATCCATTGAAGGAGCAGAAGATTATCCGGATGAAGCGGTGAAAGACCTGAAAATCTTTGGAATAAAATCCGGTGATGTGTGATTGGGATCAGCACAAGCGGTGCCGCTCAGTATGTGAAGTCAGCGATTGAATATGGTAAATCAACCGGTGCCAAAACGGTATATTTGATCTGTAATAAAAAGCCCTATTTAGCGGCTGATTCTGATGTATTGATCAAAGTGGATACAGGCCCGGAAGTGATTACCGGTTCCACCCGCATGAAAGCGGGAACGGCCACTAAAATGGTATTGAACATGATTTCAACAGCCACCATGGTCCGCCTTGGAAAAGTATATGGTAATCTCATGGTGGACCTCATGACCGTAAATGATAAACTGGTGGATCGTGGGACTCGTATTATTGAAAATCTCACGGGTGTGGGTTATCAATTGGCTCGGTCCAAATTATTCGAAGCGGATAAATCGGTTAAAACGGCTGTTGTTATGATTCAAAGAAACTGTTCAAAAGAAGATGCTCAAAAGCTATTGGTTGAGATGGGGGGATTCTTAAGAAAATTGATTGAATGATTAAAATTCCTGAATCCAACGAAGATCTCCTTAAAGAATGTCGTGTGGATACATTTCGCGCTTCCGGCAAAGGCGGACAGCATGTAAATAAAACCGAAAGTGCAGTTAGATTAACCCATTTGCCCACTGGGATTGTTGTCACCTGCCAGGATGAACGAAGTCAACATCGAAATAAAGATATTGCTCTTAAACGTTTACGAGCAAAATTGGCTGATTTAAACTGGAAACCAAAAAAAAGGGTGCCCACAAAGGCCACCCGATCTTCAAAGGAAAAACGGATTCAAAATAAAAAGATTCAATCTCAAAAAAAGGAGCTTCGAAAAAAACCAACCCAGAAGGATTAATTAAGAAAATAAACCAATTCCATAGTTTATACGTTAATATTTTTCTTTAATTTTTAGGATCACATTTTCTTTTGAAAGGACTCGATGAATCTCAATAAATATATATTCCGGGAATACGATATTCGCGGCAAGGTTTCTGATGACTTTCCGCCGGACGTTGTGGAAAGTTTAGGCAAAGGATTTGGCACATTTATCAAGCGCGGTGGTGGACAGGAAATTGCATTGAGCGGCGACGTTCGCTTAACCACTCCTGATCTGATTGAACAATTCAAAAAGGGAGTTTTATCCACCGGTGTTGATGTTATCAATATTGGTATTTTGCCGACCCCTGCAAATTATTATTCCATGTTCCTATTGGATGTAGCCGGCGCGGTCCAGATTACGGGGAGTCATAATCCACCGGAATTCAATGGGTTCAAAATGTCCCGCAATAAAAAGGCTGTTTTCGGTGATTCCATCCAGAGTATTCGTTCCATTATTGAGAAAAAGGATTTCGAAACGGGTGAAGGATCGGAAGCATCCTATGATATTCTGACCAAATATAAACGGATGATATCCTCCAAGATTGATATTCAAAAACCCATAAAAGTTGTTTTGGATTGTGGAAATGCAGCCGGAGCTATTTGTGGGCCGGAGATATTCAAAAATCTAAATGTTGAACTAACAGAATTGTACTGCGATGTGGATGGTACTTTCCCAAACCACCATCCGGATCCAACCGTGGCAGAAAACCTAGCTGATTTAATCAACCTCATGAAAACAGGTGATTATGATATTGGTCTAGCTTTTGATGGGGATGCCGACCGTTTGGGCGTTGTGGATGAAACAGGTGATATAATTTGGGCAGACCAATTGATGGCCCTTTTCCTACCGGAAGTGCTGGAAAAAGGGGATGAAATTCTTTATGATGTTAAATGCTCCCAGGCCCTGGAAGAAATGATCATCAAATATGGTGGTAAACCGGTTATGTGGAAAACGGGACATTCACTTATTAAACAGCGTATGGCCGAACTTAACTGCAAATTGGGTGGAGAAATGAGTGGGCATATCTTTTTTGCCGATGATTATTTTGGCTATGATGACGCCATTTACGTCGCGGCGCGGATTGTTCAAACTTTATCCAGAACAGATAAAAAACTATCAGAACTCAAAGCGGAATTACCAAAATATTATTCCACGCCGGAAATGCGGTTAGAAGCGGAGTCCGATGAAGAAAAATTTCGGATTGCTGAAGAAGCAGTGGCCTATTTTACCAAGAATTATGACTGCAGTACTATAGACGGTGTTCGAATAAAATTTGGTGACGGCTGGGGACTTGTGCGGTCATCTAATACACAGCCTGTGATTGTCTGCCGGTTCGAGGCAAATACGCCTGAACGAATGGAAGAAATACAATCGATTATTATGAATAAACTCCAGGAAATCGGTACACTCAAACTCGATGCCGGACATTAACAATTTCCCTAAACACGTTCAATTTTTGAAGGGTGAAATTGAAACAGCGCTTCAAAAAATTCCACTAGACCATTCGCCGAATTACCTATACAATCCCCTTAAATATGTATTAAATGGAAAGGGCAAACGATTACGCCCCATATTGGTCCATTTGGCTGGACAAGCTTTCGAGACCGATCCCCAAGATTTGATGAAAGCGGGAGTAGCGGTCGAATTGCTCCATAATTTCACCCTTGTTCACGATGATATTATGGATGGGGATAATGTTCGCCACGGTCAACCCACCGTCCATAAAAAATGGGACAATTCTACAGCTATCCTAACCGGGGACGGGATATTCGTGTTGGCCCAACTTATGTTAACGGGATTGCCGCCACTCGTTCAGCAAAGATTCAATGAAGTGACGATGTCGGTGTGCGAAGGTCAGGGAATGGATAAAGAATTTGAAAATGATTCGTCAGTATCGATGGGCCATTATTTAATCATGATTGGCAAAAAGACCGGCGCCCTTTTAGGATTATGCGCAGAATTAGGCGCGCTCATTAGAGATGAATCCCAGGAAACAGCCCATCATTTATTTGAGTATGGACTCAACCTCGGTTTGGCTTTTCAAATCCAGGATGATTTATTGGAAATTTTTGGTAATGAGTCATCCATGGGAAAAAGTTTGGGAAGTGATATTCGCGCTGGAAAACAAACGGCCCTTTCCATTTTAGCCCGTGAAAAAAATCCTGACCAATGGGATAATTTTATTAAGGAAAATCGAACTATCTCCAAATACCAATCTTATTTTAAATCCAATGGTATTAAGTCAGATACGGAAAAAGTAATTCAACATTATATTGAAAAAGCCCAAGAAGGACTTAGCGTGATTCCTGAAGAAAAAAGAAGCAACTTAAACCAATTCACAACTATGATATTAAACAGGACTTATTAATGGCAACATATCAATCAATTGACCCGAGTAACATGTACGAATCCATTTATGAATTTCCAGATCATATTTTAGATGCGGCTAAAATTGGGGAATCCATTTCACTCAAAAACCAATATACCGGAATCCGGAATGTGGTTGTGGCAGGGATGGGTGGGTCGGCCATTGGCGGCGATGTGGTTCGTCTATTAGCCAAAAATGAATTGGATGTTCCTATGGTAGTTTCCCGGAATTATACTTTACCCAATTGGGTTGATAGCAATACGTTGGTGATTTGTTCTTCCTACTCCGGGAATACAGAAGAAACGCTGAATGCTTTTGAACAAGCCAGGGATAAAGGATCGCAAATTGTTGGGATTTCTACCGGTGGCACCTTAACCGCTCGAATGAATAACCTTGAGTTAGACGTTGTGGCGATTCCCGCCGGATTTCAGCCCCGCGCTGCATTGGCACTTTCATTCGTGCCCATGCTGTATTTACTGAAGAAAATCGAACTCATTGGGTTTGAAACGATTGACCATTTGAATAATGCAGTTTCTCTGATTAAGTCCAATCGAGACAGTTATGGGGAAGAATCAAATGATAATCCGACTTATGCATTGGCCCGACGGATTTTCAAAAGTATTCCCGTTATTTATGCTGAAACAGATGCCACTGCAACTTTGGCTGTCCGCTGGAAAGGTCAATTGAGCGAAAATTCAAAAATGTTGGCTTACCATAACGAATTACCGGAAATGAACCACAACGAAATCGTTGGATGGGAAAATAATTCAGATTTGATCAAGCGTATTTCCGTCATTTGGTTGAAGGATGAAAAAGACCACCCACGAACAGCCTTTCGACAGGAATCAACCCAAGATATTATTGGTAATTTAGCCGGGAATCATGAAATCGTCACGGTAGATGGGAATTCCATCGTTGAACGCTACTTAAATATGATCCATTTTGGGGACTGGGTGAGTTATTGGTGTGCCATCTTACATCAAACTGATCCAACACCGGTAAAAAAGATTGATCGTCTTAAAGGAATTTTATCCGAAAAAAGTTGAACCCTAACTGGCGTGGATATAATTTCAATTAAGGATACATCATGATTCCCGTTAAAGTTCAAAAAATATCGTACTACCATCCCAACCGCAGTTATGCCGTTATATTAAAAGAATTGACTGGCGATCGAAGGCTTCCCGTCCTCGTTGGTTCGTATGAAGCCCAAGCCATCGCAATGGCAATGGAATATATGGAGACACCTCGGCCGTTAACCCATGATCTTATCGTGAATTTGGTTAAGGGTATCGACGGAAAATTATCCTCGGTAAAAATTACTAAATTAGAAGAGGGTGTATTCTTTTCCATTTTAGATATCAAGGGTGAGAAACTCGGACATCGGGAAATAGATTCGCGCCCCAGTGATGCCCTAGCCGTTGCCCTGCGAATGCATGCTCCAATTCTGGTTGCCGAAGAAGTGATGAATGAGGCCATAGTTTGGGAGGACGATTTAGAGAATGTTGAGGAAGATATTCAAAGTGAACCAAAAATTGAATTATTAGAGCGTCAATTGGAAAAAGCAATTGATAAAGAAGAATATGAAATGGCTGCCCGTATTCGGGATAAAATTAAAAAAATAGAGAATTAACCTTGAAGCGCCTCCATGGCGTACTGGGCCGCTTGCTGTTCGGCCGTTTTTTTATTTGTACCAATACCACTCGGGAAAACTTCATCACCAATTCTGACGTGTACTTCAAATAGTTTTTGATGGTCAGGACCCGAAACATCAGAAACGAGAAACTTGGGATTAGCCAATTGTTTGATATGGCATAATTCAATTAATTGCCCCTTATGATTTACTGATTTCCATGCTTCATGACGATGAGTCCAAATTGTACTCAATATCAGCCGTTTAGCAGGTTTGATTCCCCCATCAAGAAAAATAGCCCCTACGATCGCTTCGTATAAATTAGCTGATTGTTTCTCTGCGATTTTCTCTTGGTTCAGATCAACTGTAGGTTCAATTTGGATAAAATCCAAAAGATTGAGTAATTGACCCATAGTGGCCAGAAATGATTTTTGCACAAGGGAAGACCGTTTTTGTGTCAGGATTCCTTCATCGCCTTCCGGAAATTCACGCATGAGTTCACGGCTCACAACAATATCAATCACCGCATCACCTAAAAATTCAAGGCGTTCATAATTCTCATGGGGTTGACTCGAAATCGACCGATGATTAAAAGCCTGTGTGAGGTACTCCCGGTTTCTAAACCGGTATTTGCAGATTTTTTCTAATTCAGCAAGTGGGTGGGATTTAAATGATTTAAATAAAAAATCAAATATGGGCACGCGCTATTCGTTCCACCGTTTAATTACAATTACACCGTTGTGACCACCAAACCCAAAAGAGTTGGACATGGTTACATTCACTTCTGCTTCCGTTGCTTTATTCGGAACGTAATCCAGTGTGCATTCGGGATCAGGTGTCGTGTAGTTAATTGTAGGCGGAAGAATATTGTCCTGAATGGCTTGGACACAAACCGCGGCTTCAAGAGCACCGCTGGCACCGAGAGAATGGCCAGTCATAGATTTGGTTGAACTCACCTTTAAATTATTGGTATGTTCACCAAATAAAGATATAATTGCAGCCGATTCAGTTTTATCATTGAAAGGTGTGGAAGTACCGTGGGCGTTGATGTAATCAACATCTTCAAGATTGAGGTCCGCATCCTTCAGTGCATTGCGCATGGCACGAATGGCACCTAATCCACCCTCTGACGGTTGGGTAACATGATAAGCATCATCAGTCGCACCGTATCCAGCCAATTCGGCCAGAATCGTTGCACCGCGCGCCTTGGCATGTTCTGCTTCTTCCAGGATGATACTGGCTGACCCTTCGCCTAACACAAATCCGTCACGGTCAGCGTCAAAAGGACGACTGGCTGCAGTCGGGTCATCATTGCGGGTAGAAAGAGCTTTTATATTGGCAAACCCTGAAATGGTTAGACCGGTTATACTGGCTTCAGTACCTCCAGTCAACATAACATCTGCATCACCGTATTGAATGGTTCTTGCCGCAGTACCGATGCTATCGGTTCCGGAAGCGCATGCAGATATAACAGTATGGTTCGGTCCTTGGAATCCATGCTTTATAGCGATTTGACCGGCAGCAATGTTCGCAATCATTTTTGGGACGAAGAAGGGAGACACTCGTCGTTGGCCACGGGTAGAATAAACGCCGTGCTGCTCTTCGAGAGTTTGAATTCCCCCAACGCCTGATCCCATAATGACACCAACACGTTCCATGTTTACGTCACTTTGATCTAATCCGGCATGGGAAATAGCTTCCTGCGCAGTTACCAATGCATAGATTGAAAACGGGTCCAGTTTCCTTACTTCTTTCCGATCAAAATGATCTTCCGGATTGAAACCGGAGAGTTCACCGGCAATCTTGACACTGAGGTTTTCAGCATCGAAATATGTAATGAGACCGATACCGCTTTTCCCGGCTACGATTGCATCCCAATATTCGGTAAGTGAAATTCCATTAGGCGCCAATACACCTAAACCCGTAATGACAACGCGACGATTATTCATTTGTTTTTATATGTTGGCTTCGATGTAATCGACGGCAGATTGAACTGTGTTCATTGTTTCTGCATCTTCATCAGGAATTTCAATTCCGAATTCCTCTTCGAACTGCATAATCAATTCCACTGTGTCTAATGAATCGGCACCCAGATCATCTACGAAAGATGAACTCGATTCGATTTTATCGTCTTCAACACCAAGTTTATCGATGATGACTTCTTTTACTTTGTCGAATGTAGACATATTTGTCTCCTATGTTAAATCATGACCATACCGCCATCAACCGTAAAGGTTTGACCCGTAATGTATCCTGCTTCATCCGAAGCCAGGAAAAGGGCCGTAGCGGCAATATCATCAGGACTGCCAATGCGTCCTAATGGGATTTGTGAGTTTAATAAATCTTTTGCCTGATCAGTCATATGATCAGTCATGTCTGTTGCAATGTATCCCGGTGCAATACAGTTTACTGTAATTCCACGGGATGCCAATTCTTTAGCCGTTGCTTTAGATAGTCCAATTAACCCGGCTTTTGATGCAGCATAATTAGCTTGTCCCGGGTTGCCCGTTAGGCCAACCACGGATGAAATATTGATAATACGGCCTGACCGTTGTTTCATCATAGTGCGGGCTGCGGCCTTGATGCCGTTAAATGCGCCCTTTAAATTGATATTGATGACTGTATTCCAATCATCCTCTGACATGCGCATAATGAGCGTATCGCGGGTGACACCGGCATTGTTCACTAAAATATTCACCGATCCATAATTGTCGGCAGTATCCTTAATTAAATTTTGAAAAGCGGTAAGATCTGAGACATCACAAGCAAAAATTGAAGCTGAACCGCCGTCAGCATTTATTGCCTCAGCCACAGGTTTGAGTGTTTCTTCATTACGACTGACACACACAACGTGGGCGCCGGCTTTGGCATAGGTTTCTGCCATTGATTTTCCTATACCGCGAGAAGCACCGGTAACAACAGCTACCTTTTTTGAAAGTTTAAACATGGTCTAAATTTAATATTTGTTCAAGAGATTCCACACCACTCATATTCAACGAGCGGTCAATTCTTCGAGATAATCCCTGAAGTACACGTCCGGGGCCGACTTCCACTGCAGTTTTAACACCATTGTTCACCATCTGTGTAACGGATTCATGCCATCGAACCGGATTTTCCAATTGATTGATTAAAGATTGGCGAATTTCATCCGCGCCTGAAACAGGGGCTGCGGAAACATTCGTATAAACAGGTATTTCACTATCTTGAATTTCTATGGATAAAAGCTTTTCAGAAAGAACTTCTTTTGCCGGTGTCATTAATGGTGAATGAAAGGCACCGCTCACATTGAGTCCAACTACTTTTATTGCGCCGGCTTCCTTCATAAGTGGCATGACAGCATGTACAGCATCAATTTCACCGGATATCACAACTTGACCCTTGGCATTAAAATTGGCCGCAACAACAATACCATCTGAATATAGATGGCAGATATCTTGGATCTTTTCATCTTCTAATCCAAGGACAGCAGCCATTGTGCCGGGATTTTTTTCACATGCATTTTGCATCCCTTCGGCCCGAACTTTTACCAGTTGCAGTCCTAATTCAAAATCAAAAGCATTCGCTAAAGCGAGGGCGGAATATTCTCCTAAACTATGGCCGGCAGCACAGGATGGTTTTACCCCTTTTTCTTTTAGCAATTCACCGATGATTACACTGACGATATATATCGCCGGTTGTGTGTACTGTGTTTGTTTCAGTGTTTCTTCCGGCCCGTTAAAAATGATGTCTTGGATATCCACACCCATGATTTCATTGGCCACATCAAAATACTGTTTTCCTAATTCGGAATTTTTGTATAAATCCTGCCCCATACCAACTTTTTGGGAAGCTTGCCCCGGACATAAAAAGGCTAATCCCATTTAGTATCACCCCATCGAATCAGCATGGACCCCCAGGTAAAACCACCACCGAATGCAGCCAGTAATAAAAGATCACCATTTTCCAGACGACCCATTTCGCTCGCTTCGTCCAACGCAAGGGGTATAGTCCCGGCTGTCGTATTGCCATACCTGTTTATATTCACAAATACTTGATCTTCTTTTAAACCGCAGCGTTCAGCTGCCGCATCAATAATACGGCGATTGGCCTGGTGGGGTATAAATAGTTTAACATCATCGCCGGATAAATTATTATTATCCAAAATTTGTTTACTCACAGCGGCCATATTTTTTACTGCAAATTTGAAAACAGTTTTACCATCCTGGTACACATAATGCATTTTTTTATCGACTGTATCCCTCGAAGCAGGATGGAGACTGCCACCGGCCGGGACGGTTAAATATTTGCTGCCGCTCCCATCTGTGTGCAATATTGAATCCAAAATGCCTACGTCATCCTCGGTCGGTTCCAAGAGGACACCGCCGCCGCCGTCACCGAAAATGACACAAGTATTTCGATCGGTATAATCGATAATCGAACTCATGGTATCTGCACCCATAACAAGCACGTTTTTATATTGACCGGATTCAACCATTTTTGCACCGGTTTCCATGGCATAAACAAACCCTGTGCAAGCTGCGACAATATCGTAACCCCAAGCATTTTTGGCGCCGATTTTATCCTGGACTAAAGCTGCCGTAGAGACTACAAGAAAATCTGGTGTACTGGTGGCCACGAGAATTAAATCAATTTCTTCCGGAAGTTTGCCGGATTTTTCCAGTAATAACTTGGCAATTTGGGTACACATATCGGATGTGGCTTCACCTTCACCGACTAAGTGCCTTTTTTCAATCCCCGTCCGTGAGCGAATCCATTCATCAGATGTGTCGACCATTTTTTCGAGATCAAAATTGGAAAGAATGCGTTCCGGCAAATATCGTGCTGTTGCTGTGACCTTTGCTCTCAACTTATTCCTCCTAAATGTTCGTCAATCCCAATGGAGATATCTTGAATCAAATTTTGTTTAATTGATTTTTGCGCAACAAATATAGAATTCATAATCGCTTTTGGTGTGGAACTGCCATGGCTGACAATCGAAATGCCATTCACTCCAAGGAGGGGAGAACCGCCATGCTCTTCATAATCATATTGGTTTCGAATTTCCTCTAAAGCCGGTTTTATTAAAACAGCGCCAATTTTAAAACTGAGCTTATCATGAATTTTTCCCCTTATCATATCAGAGAAGGTGCTGACCCATCCTTCAGCAAATTTGATTAATGTATTTCCAACAAAACCATCACAAACCAGCACATTGGCATCGCAATCAAAAAAGTGCCTGCTTTCCACATTGCCAATAAAATTGGGTAATTCTTTTTCTAACAATTTATATGATTCCTGATATAATTCCGATCCCTTAGAAGGTTCTTCACCGATGTTGATTAATCCCACCTTTGTATCTTTGATTCCTTCTACATGATCAAGGTAAACTGAGGCCATAATTGCAAATTGCAGCAGATGTTCTGACTTTGCATCTGGATTTGCCCCAACGTCACAAAGAATTATTCCACCTTTTTGGGTTTTTAAATATGCGCCCAGGCAGGGTCTTTTTACATGAGGGATCCGTCCCAAAAGAAATAGGGATGTGGCCATAACCGCTCCTGTATGCCCGGCACTAATAAATGCATCTGCATTATTTTCTTTGACCAATCTGATCCCCTGAACAATGGATGAATCCGGTTTGGATTTAATGATCTTTGATCCCTTGTCATGCATAGTGACGATTTCGGTCGTAGGAAAAATGGAAATATTTTCTGGGATAGAATTTCCTAATTCAGTTTTGATCTGTTCTTCGTCACCGACAAGAATGATATGTAGTTCATTCTCTGTTTTGATCAGGGCATCCAAGGCACCCTGGACTGCAGCCTGAGGGGCCAAGTCTCCCCCCATGGCATCCAAAGCGATTTTCATTATAATTGAGGGGGATTACTCCGAAGTAGAAAGGATAGGACGCCCGCGGTAATAGCCGCAATTTGGACATGCCCGATGGGGCATTTTTGGTTGGTTGCATTGTGTACAGTTTGCTGTACTAACAGTAGCGGCTTTATAATGTGTCCGGCGCTTTCTGCCACGTGCTTTTGATTGTCTACCTTTAGGTAATGCCATGATTACTCCAAAATTTTTATTTTTTCACATCTTTTAATGCATCCCAAGGGGAATCATTTTCTGATGGACTACATGCGCATGTAGATTTATTCAGGTTTATTCCACAACTGGGACAGAATCCCTTACATGCCTCACGACAAAGTCTTTTTGAAGGTTCTTCCAATAAAACGAGATCATGTATGACGGGACTTAAATCAATAAACTCTTCAGGTTCGGCGAATCGAATTACATCGACATTTTGATCATTGAGCAGTTCCTCATTATCGGTAAGTATAACATTCAATAATGATTCATGTGCTTCCTCGAATTCCGTAAGGCACCGATCGCATGTTTCCTTGAATGTCGCTTTCAAGTTCCCGCGGATGTGGTACCCATGGGAAGTAGGGTTCACAGAAAGGGTGCACATCAATTTTCCACCGGCCACTTGAAGATCATCCAGATCTAAAGAGTCTGTCGAGATTTCAAAAAGCTGGTTGGAAATAAGTTTTTCTAAATCCGACCTAAACAGCTTCATTTTAGCCCAGAAATTTACTGCTTATTTTTGCCGCTTACCAAAGTTATTTAAGAATTGAATTCTATCGAAAAAAGTTAATTGTTCTAGTCTTGTTTCGGGGTGTCATCCTTTGAATCGGAAGCTTCAGATTCAGAGACATCATCATCTTCTGAATCTGACTCATCTTCGTCAAGATTAAGGCCTTCGTCATCCTCATCCGCTTCATCTTCCAGTTCTTCTTCATCCTTCCGTTCGATGATGTTATCATCGTCGGATTTTTTACGGAAAATAGTAAACATGATCGTTTCACCTACGGAAAGAATAGAGAAACCGTAAGAGATAAATGACATAGTAATGAGGAATAAAAATATTCCTACAATAAACGCTGCCACAGATTCTGTTCCCGATAAACTAGCAGGTGCAGAAGGGACAAAGCTGGCATAAAAATTATTTAAGGCCTCACTCCCTGTTACACACAAAACAGAAGTTGAACAGGCATTTACGATTGAATTAAATAAATCCTGTGGCCAAATTGTATGGGCAGCTGAACCAACAATATTGGATAATTTTTGACCCATGAGCAATTCATGCCCGAATACTGTATTGACGAGTTTGAAGCCATAGAATAGTGCAAATTTGAAAATACCCACTGCAAAACTTACCAGCGGTAATAAAATAATATGATAAGAAATCACGCGCCAAGGCTGACTCCATGTAATCGAATAACTGTTGAATACAGCACCCATTGTGTCCTCTTCAATGGTACCTACAATTGCCGGTGTATATACGAAGGACACCAAGAATACGACAGCCGTATAAACCGTGAAGACGGCGCCGAAAATATAAAGTAGGTAAGGCAGGGCAAATAGGAATTCTCCTGCATAAGGTATTTTGCCAAATAAGGCAAATAGAGCCGCCATACCCACAAAAAATGACAGGATGAGCGCCATAGAGACTGAAGTGAAAATAACAGGATGCCAATGTTTTTTAACATATTTCCAGGCATCTCCTGACGAGTAGAATTCATCACCTTTCAGCTGCTTGTATGTGACTCTGGCTACAGCTGTACACGCTAAATTTATCGCAATAATCCAGTCTAAAACACCGACCCAAAAGAGGACCCAGGCATACCATGGTGCATCAGTGCCGTATAAACATGGATATAAACCCTGTGTTGACCAAGTGTCTCCAAATGACGTACCGGACAAAGCCATGGCAATGTAATTGAGAATAAAATAGGCTGAATAACCGATCACATTGGCGACTAAAAAAATCCAAATCTTTTTACCGCTTAAGGCTAGACGAGGTGCACGGAATATATCCCGTACATCAAAATGTAGATTCATTGGTTCCATAATTTTTCCTGGTATTGGTTGGGGTAATTGGGATTAATATTCATAACGAACGTGATCGACCCAGGCTTTTTCCGGGCGCGTGCTGGATAGCGATTCCGCCACTGCTAATGCGGTCTCACGTTTATCGTAACTGCCAACCCGGATGCGATACCAAATTTCATTGGTTTCTTTAAAAACCGCTTTTTGGATATAAGCATCATACCCAGCATCAATTAAAGTGGCTGCTACTTTTTTAGCATCTTCCAATTCTTTTTTGGAGGCGACTTGAATTGTAAATCTATCTTTGTCATATGGAATTGAAGCACCGCGAACAGACTTGGATTTTTTCTTTTTAGGAGCGGGGGGTGAAGAGGGTGGTGAAGCTTCTTTTACAGGTTCAGGATGTTCTGTTTCAATCACCGGTTTTGGTGTGACTTGTTCTGCCGATTCTACCATCTGTGCGACAGTATCAGATTCATACCATTTCGGTTCATCGGTTTCAGCCATTAAATCTGAAATTGCATCTTCAACTTCTTTCTGTTCATCCTCAGCAATAATTTCTTCAATGGGTTCAGCTTCAACAACATCGTATGAAAAAGTTTGGGTGCTGATTTCATCGTTATACTGAAAAACAGAAACTTCGACACGGTATGAACCAGGGACATCCGGAATAATAACGACGGACGCATTGGTTTCACCGGCTGTTATGTTGGAATTAATCAATTGGCTATTATCCGGCACGCTGGTCAATTCCCAAATGAAATCCAGATCATCGCCATCCTCAGGAATTTCAGCAGAAATAGTTACGTGATCACCCACCAGAGCGGTGAGATTATTTTTCCCACAACTGGCTAAGGTCAGTAGGGCCAAAAGGAGGATGATATATTTATTTCTCTTCATCATATCAATCGATGCGTTAATGCCAGCCTCGGAATTTGGAGGGGTGGAAGGGAAATATGCAACTGTTACTGATTGGCAATTAATTCACTCTCAGTAAAGAAAAATCTAATCTCAATAGCCGCATTTTCATCACTGTCGGCACCGTGGACTGCGTTTTCGCTCAAAGATGTTGCAAAATCTTTCCGAATCGTACCTTCGGCCGCTTCAGCTGGATTAGTAGCACCGATTGTTTCACGCCATGCTGCCACCGCATTTTCTTTTTCGAGAACAAGGACCAAAGTTTGTCCTGAAGAAATGAATGACGTTAGTTCTTCATAGAAAGGGCGCTCGCGATGTACGGCATAAAACCCTTCAGCTTGTGATTTAGTCATTCGAATTAGTTTTGCTCCGAGGATTTTAAATCCTGCGGTAATTATACGATCTAAAATTTTACCGGTGTGCCCGTTACGAATCGCGTCGGGCTTTATCATTGCATAGGTTTTGTTACCCATTTTTAGTTCTCCAAATTGTTTTGTTTTTGTTGAGAGGAATTGACCGTATCTACTTGATTGTTAATTATTTAATGCTGCTTTCATTTTTTCGCCAATTTCCGCCACGGACTCACAAACCGCGATTCCACATTCAGTCAATATTTGCATTTTGGCCTCAGCGGTATCATCACCACCTGAAACGATAGCACCGGCATGTCCCATACGTCGTCCAGAAGGAGCGGTTTGTCCGGCGATAAAACCCACAACTGGTTTGGTCATATTATCTTTTGCCCAGCGGGCAGCCTCATTTTCCATTTGGCCGCCGATTTCACCAATCATTACAACGCCGTCCGTTTCAGGATCGTTTTCAAATAATTCCAAAACATCTGTTATGGTTGTGCCGATGATTGGATCACCGCCAATACCAATAGCTGTAGATTGGCCCAAGCCAAAATGACCCAATTGTCCGATGGCTTCATAGGTGAGTGTACCCGATTTTGAGACGACACCAACATTACCCTTTTGGCAAATAAATCCGGGTATTATACCCAACTTGCATTCATCAACTGTAATAATTCCGGGGCAGTTGGGACCGATCAAGCGGGTACTATTTTGATCAATAATTCGTTTGGCTTTGACCATATCATGAACCGGAATACCTTCTGTTATGCACACAACCAATTCAATACCGGCGTCGGAAGCTTCGACAATCGCTTCCGCAGCGAAGGGCGGTGGTACAAAAATGATGGATACATTAGCATTAGCTTCCGTTCTTGCTTCTTCTACTGAATTGTAAACGTGGACTTTTCCTTCCAGTGTTGATTGACCACCTTTTCCCGGAGTGACCCCGGCGACAATTTTTGTGCCGTATTCCAACATTTGGGTGGCGTGGAAAGTACCTTCTGAGCCCGTAATCCCCTGAACAACTACACGAGAATCTTTGTTCACTAAAATAGACATTCTAATACTCCCTAATTTTTAAGCGCTGCATCAACAACTTTTTTGGCAGCGTCTTTCATGTCATTTGCGGGAATAATGGCTAATCCCGATTCGGATAAAATTGTTTTGGCTTTTTTCGCATTCGTTCCTTCAAGGCGGACCACAACCGGCACTTTCAATCCCAGTTCTTTTACAGCTTGAATGACACCATTTGCTACTCGATCACAGCGGACAATTCCACCAAAAATATTGATCAAAATGGCTTTTACGTGGTCATCAGAAAGAATGATCTTAAACCCATTTTTAACTGTTTCTGCGCTTGCCGCCCCACCAACATCCAAAAAATTGGCCGGTTCACCGCCGGCCAGTTTAATGATATCCATCGTTGCCATAGCCAACCCGGCGCCGTTGACCATGCAGCCAACATTTCCGTCCAGCTTGATGTAATTCAGATTATACTCGCTGGCTTCTACTTCGGTTGGATCTTCTTCATCTTTATCACGGAGTGCGGCAATTTTCGGATGACGATACATGGCATTACCGTCAAAATTGAATTTTGCATCCAAGGCGACGACGCAATCGTCTTCCGTCAAAACGAGTGGGTTAATTTCTACGATGGAAGCATCCGTACCCATGTAACATTGATACATCTTCATAAACACTCTTGTGGCTGTTTTGAAGGCATCGCCGGTTAAACCCAAGCCAAAGGCTAGTTTTCTAGCTTGGAAGGATTTAATCCCAACCATTGGATCGATCCAGACTTTGATAATTTTTTCTGGTGTTTCTTCCGCAACTTTTTCAATCTCAACGCCGCCTTCGGTGGATACCATAAAAACATCTTTAGTTTGAGAGCGATCGAGCGTGATAGCGCAGTAATATTCTTTTTTTATATCCAGCGCTTCAGTGATGTACACTTTGCGAACTTTTTGTCCGTCCGTGCCGGTTTGGTGAGTCACCAAATTCATACCGAGCATATTTTTGACATTTTCCAAGGCCTTTTTAGTCGAAGGAGAATATTTGACTCCTCCGCCTTTACCACGTCCGCCGGCGTGGATCTGAGCTTTCACCACCACAGCTTCTGTATTGAATTCCTTTTGTACTTTTTCGATTGTTTCTGGGGCTTCATCAATATTTTCAATGACATAGCCATCCTGGATGGGAATGCCATAGCTTTTGAAAATATTTTTCCCTTGAAATTCATGTATTTTCATGGATTAATTCCTGATTGTTGTTCCGTTATTTCCGTTAATAGCTTCGTGTACACGATCAATAGATGTGATGACAACTTTGTCTCCGTGATATTTTAAGAAGTATAAAGCAGCCCGAATTTTTGGTCCCATACTCCCGGTCTGAAAATGGCCTTCTTCATCGTAAGTTTTTGCTTCTGATGCTGTAATCTCAGCCAACGGCTGTTCATCGTCGGTGCCAAAATTCAAACAAACGCGATCCACATCGGTGATGATCCATAGTTCATTGGCTTTTATCACGCGTCCGAGAAGGGCTGCAGATAGATCTTTATCAACAACGGCATCCAATCCTTCAAGATTCCCGGTTTTATTCCAATATGTAGGGATACCGCCGCCACCTGAGGCAATTACAATAATACTGTTATCCACCAACGTCTGAATCGATTTACCATGTTCAATAAATTGCGGAAGGGGGCTCGGGACTACTTGCCGCCATTCACCGGGATTCTGTTCTTTTATTGTCCAGCCAAATTTTTCTGCCATTTTATTAGCTTCTTCTTTAGCGAATCGCCGTCCGATATATTTTGTTGGATTTTTTATTGATGGGTCATCAGAATCCACAATTGTCTGCGTAATTAATGTTACGACTTCCCGCTCAATTCTTTCATGCTTTAAAGCATTTTGTAAGGATTGTTGAATCATGTATCCAATTGAGCCTTGCGTTTCAGCGACACATACGCCCAGTGGAAGGGGGGGGACATCAGAATTTGTCAGTTCCATGCGAAATAATTCGTCACCAACTTGAGGACCGTTACCGTGGGTGAGACAAATATTGTATCCAAAGTTTACAAAATGCATGATCGCATCCAGACTTTCCCTCGTATGGGCGAATTGCTGGTAAATGGTGCCGGCTTCACCTTTAGGCGAGAGGGCATTGCCCCCGAGTGCGATGATGACTGATTTTTGCATAGATTATGACTAACTGTGAAAGAAAATTATTTTTCAGCCATAAATGGATAAGAAATATCCTTGGGAGGGTCAAATGTCTCCTTAATGGTTCGCATAGAAATCCAGCGGATCAGGTTAAACATTGATCCTGCTTTGTCATTCGTTCCTGAAGCACGGCTACCACCAAAGGGTTGCTGCCCCACAACGGCGCCGGTGGGTTTATCATTGATATAAAAATTTCCCGCGGCATGGGTGAGTTTTTCAGTTGCTTCATTAACCGCTTCCCGATCCTGACCCCAAACACAACCGGTCAGGGCATAAGGAGAAGTTGAATCAACCAATTCAAGGGTGGCCTCCCAATCTTTGGGATCATAGAGATAGATGGTGAGCACCGGACCAAAAATTTCTTCACACATGGTGGTGAACTTAGGATTATCTGTGAGAATGGTTGTGGGCTCGATATAATACCCTTTTGTACCATCGTAATTTCCCCCGGTGATGATTTCTGCATCGGATGCCTTTTTGGCCCCATCGATATAAGTGGAGATAGAGTCAAAGGCAGATTTGTCAATGACCGCATTCATGAAGTTTGAAAAATCTTCAGGATCACCCATTTTAATTGCTTCTGTTCGGGCAATATATTTTTCTTTCAACTCCGGCCAAATCGTTGTTGGGATATAGGCTCGTGAAAGGGCCGAACACTTTTGTCCCTGGTATTCAAACGCACCACGAACCATTGCTGTGGCTAATGCATCCACATCTGATGATTCATGGGCGATACAAAAATCTTTACCACCTGTTTCACCGACAATTCGGGGATAGGATTTATAGTTGGCAATATTTTCGCCAATGGATTTCCACATGCCTTGGAATACGGCAGTTGATCCGGTAAAATGAACACCTGCCAGATTCGGGTCTTTCATGACATTCGGTCCTACCTCTCGTCCTGATCCCGGAATAAAATTGATTACCCCATCGGGAACGCCGGCTTCTCTGAATAATTCCATCATAAAATGGGCACTGTACACCGCACTCGATGCCGGTTTCCACACCACAACATTTCCCATCAATGCCGGTGCGGCCGGGAGATTTCCGGCGATGGAAGTAAAGTTGAAGGGGGTTACGGCAAAAATAAAGCCTTCCAATGGGCGGTGCTCGAGGCGGTTCCACATACCGTCGGGGGAATAGGTGGGTTGCTGACTGTATAATTCTTGTGCGTACCAGCTGTTAAAATTCAAAAAATCAATCATTTCGCATGATGCATCAATTTCCGCCTGATAAGCATTTTTGCTTTGCCCGAGCATTGTGGCTGCATTCACCGTTTGATCACCGTGTCGCTGGAGAATGGAAGCCATTTTTTTGAATACAGCAGCTCTTGAATCCCAGGGCATTCTTGACCATGCTTGCCAAGCATCCATGGCCGCTTCAATAGCCATTTTGACTTCCTTTGCACCCGCTTTGTGAAATCGTCCCAGCAGATGATTATGGTCATGGGGAATTCGGATTTCTCCCATATCGCCCGTTTTTATTTCTTGACCACCAATAATTAAAGGGATTTCAATTTCTTGAGATTTTAATTCTATAAGTCGTGCTTTGAGCGCAGCCCTTTCCGGCGTACCGGGAGCATAAGATAATATAGGTTCATTGATTGGTTTTGGAACAACCGCTTTAGCATTATGCATGTTAGCCTCGTTTAATTATCAATATTTAGGTTAAAAAAAGCTTGAGAATTTATTTGTGAAAAAGGGAGGATTCAAGCAATGGAAGATTGATTTTAAAAACTCATTCTGCACTGAATCACATTTATATATGATCAACATGCTAAACCTTATCTTTGAGTTAAAGATAGACGGGGAGTAATCCAGGAGTCGGTACAGTATGTCATACATGAGTTATGCGGTGTGATTTGTAATGTATGAATTCATTGTGCAATATTATACATAGAGTTATACACATAATTATAAGTAATATCTTGCATGCCAAAACATTATAGAATGAATATTACCCTTCCGAGTGCTATCTCTGAGGCGTTGGATACAGTTGCAAAAGAACTTCATAGTAAAAAAAGTCACATTATAGCCGAAGCGCTGGAATTATATTTTGATGAACTGGATTTGGCTATTGCTGAAAAACGATTGGAAGAATTGGAAGCGGGTGAAGCTGAAATAGTACCAGCAGAGGAAGTCTGGAAAGAGCTTGGCATTGATTAGTGTATTCGCTTTTATTTCAGAAAAAGGCGAAAGAAGAATTTTCTAGAATTGACCCTATTTGGCAGAAAAGAGTTAAAACAAAGTTGGAGATTCTAGCTAAAAACCCTGCCGCATTATCCAACAGTATTTCTCCCTTAACAGGGAAACGATATAAGGGTATGGCCAGGCTAAGAGTCGGTTCATATCGGATTGTATTTCAAAAGAAGGATGAAGAACTGATTATATTGATTGTCTGGATAGCCTCTCGAAAAGACGTTTATCGGTAAATTATTACATGTGTAGAGACGCCCAGATAATTCGTAACTGGCTCTCTACATCAATTTATAGAATCTAAAATCGAAACCATCGACACCCTATCCGGAGCGGATACCAATGCTTTTCTGAAAATGCCGGCACCCTCAAATCCGCGGATATACCAACCAAAATGCTTCCGCATTAGGTTGACGCCAATTCGCTCACCATGCCAATCAATCATGTATTCGAAATGCTTTTGGCATCCTGATACTCTTTCCTGGGTAGAGGGCGGTTCCGGGATTGTTTCTCCATTATATAACGCAATAGCTTCTTTAAAAAACCATGGATTCCCCAGGGCGCTGCGACCCACCATGACTGCATCACAGTTCGTTTCTTCAATCATGCGCATTATATGATCGGGCGTTTTTACATCACCGTTACCGATGACCGGTATTGAAACAGATTCTTTTAATTTTTTGATCAACGACCAGTCAGCCGACCCGGTATAACTTTGTTTTGTGGTCCGGGGATGAAGTGCGATAGCCTTGACGCCAAGTGCTTCAAGACGAGGTCCAACTTCAGGGACGACGATTGACTCGGCGTCCCAGCCCGCCCGCATTTTAACCGTAACCGGTACTTCAGGAACCGATTCTACAACAGCGACTGTAATATCGTCCATTAAACATAAATCTCTCAGAGCGGCAGACCCGGCACCTCGTCTGGTCACTTTCGGGACGGGGCACCCATAATTGATATCCAGGATATCGGGGGCAAATTTATCCACCACCATCCGCGCAGCCCGACTCATGACTTCCGGGGAATCACCAAATATTTGAATACCTATGGGCCGTTCAAAATCAGAGAATTTTATCATTTGCCATGTTTTAGCATTTTCTCTGATTATGCCATGGGCTGAAACAAATTCTGAATAAACCACGCCTGCGCCCTGTTCTTTGCACAGGACACGAAAGGGGTAGTCCGTAACACCTGCCATAGGAGCCAAGAAGATAGGTGTATTGATATTTATATTACTGATTTGCACGGCCCAAATTTATTGCAGTTATTTATTATAAATTCTGTGATAACCATTACAGGGGAAATAATAATCCTTGATTGATATATGAAATACATGAGAATTTCCCGTATTGAGATATAACTGCAGCGTTCTATGAAAAAGATTTCGTTATGCGGTTAATTTTAAAATATAAAACACTGGTCCTGGTAGCACTTTGCCAAATCTTGAGTATCACACTCAACGGGCAAAGTGTATCCCCTCCATCTGTGGCCGTTTTGGATTTTGATGCAAGGGGTATCCCTGTATACGAAGTCGAAACACTCACAGAGCGCTTTCGTACAGAAATTGCCAATACCGGAGCCATCCGGCTCATTGATCGCAAACTCCTCCAAAAGATATTAGAAGAACAAGGCCTGCAGCAATCAGGTTGCACAACCGATGAATGTGCCGCCGAGGTCGGGCAACTGCTTGGCGCTCAATATATAATTAACGGCTCCATCGGTAAAATCGGAAATTCATTTACTATTGATGTAAAAATGGTATCAGTTACAACCGGAGCAGCGGAACGGTCAAAAAGTGTGTCCTATGTAGGAGCAATTGACGGTTTATTAACTGAAATGGAAATTCTGGCCTGGGAAATCGTAAACCTCCCTATTCCGAACCGGCTGTTGCTTAAAAGAGGAGGTGAAGCGTCAGAAAGTAAAATCACCCTCGCCGTGCTTGATTTTGACCCCAGAGGAATCAGTACACTTGAAGCCCAAACACTCACGGACCGTTTTGCTTCTGAACTGAATAATACAAATCAAGTCAACCTGGTTGACCGCCGGTCCATGAATGAAGTATTGGAAGAGCAGGGGTTTGAATCTGAGGGATGTACTTCTGAGGAATGTGCGGCCGAGGTTGGGGCTCTTTTAGGTGTACAGTATATGGTGAATGGCGCCATCGGAAAGATCGGTAATACGTTTACGATCGACGCCAAAATGTTTTCTGTATCAACGGGCGTAGCGGAACGCACGAAAAGTAAAACCTATGCTGGTCCCGTAGATGGGTTAATCACGGAGATTGAATTATTAGCTTGGGATTTAATGGAGCTCACGCCTCCGAGCCGTTTGACTTCCAGAAGGAGAGGAACACAACAGACAGCCCTAACGCCACCAAGAGGAAAAACCCGCTTTGGCGCATTCATGCGTTCAACCATTTTTCCGGGCTGGGGACAGTTCTATTCGGATCGGAAATTGATGGGATGGGTCTGGCTTGGAAGTGAGGTAGCCGTCGGAACTCTTGCCTATACGCAGTTCAGCGCTTATCAGACTTCTCATGATGATTATATCGATTTTCAAGCCCAATACAGGGCCTCTGCAGACCCGACAGAAATAGGAGCTTTAAAACAAAAATCCAAGTCCAGCCATAGTGATATGATGGCAGCGAATGATCAAATGACAACCATGCTTTATGCATTGGGGGGAATATGGGCGGCCAATGTGCTCCATGCCGTAATCTTAGGCCCAAAAGATTTCGCTGACAGAAAGAGTAAGTCTTCTATACAACTAACATACAATCGTGAATTAAAACAACCGCAATTGAGGTGGAGTATTGCGCTGGATTAACTCACACTTGTCATTGCGAGGAGCGGAGCGACGAAGCAATCCCCAAAGCTGTTTCGAGGGGATTGCCACACCCTCGATAAATCGAGGGTTCGCAATGACAATCCTGTTTTTACTTTTTATTGGCTGTGACATCCCCGAAGAAATCTACGATAACCCGCTCGATTTAGACCTGAATGCTGAAAAGGGAATTACGCCGCCCGCCTTGGTTTTTAACCCCAATGAAATATCGGCGAATTCAGGAAGCAATGTGACGATTCAGGTATTTGCCCTGGAAGTGAACAATGTGGCCGGATCTCATATCCAGGTGAGCTACGATAAGAATAAGCTGTCTTTAGCTTCCGTAACCCTCGGAGAGTTATTTAATGCTGCGCAGGACCCCTTGTTCTTTTACGAAAACAATCCAACTTCCGGCGTGCTTGATATTTATACATCCTTTCTTGGGGATGATACTTCCGTTTCTGGCACTGGTACGTTGGCTTACTTGGTCTTCAGCGCCACAGCGCCGGGCATAACAAACCTCCAAATCACCTCAATCAGTGAATTGGTGGATCCCGATGACAATCCTATCCAATTAAATGGGTTAGGGCAGGGGGTAGTCAATGCGAATTAGTAAATTAAGAATACTACTTTTTCTCATGCTCGCTGTCTCAATCCACATACCATATGGAGAAACATTTATCTTCACCTCATCTATTTCAGCACAGACAGTAACTGATAGTTTGGTTGCTTATTACCCCTTTAATGGAAATTCAAACGATGAGAGTGGGAATACAAATCATGGAACTGTTAACGGGGCTTCCTTAACGCCGGATCGATTTGGAAATGCGAACACGGCCTATAATTTCGACGGAACGGATGATTACATTAACGTTACCCGAACTACCGCTTTGGAACCGTCAAACATCACCGTGGGAATATGGATCAAACCGGATGTTAATTTAAAGGCCGGCGGTGAGACCATCCCCCATTTCATCTCCAAGCAATCCGCGTCTGCTCCCACACAAGGGTACAATCTTTTTTACGAAAACAGGTCATCTGAAGGAACGGCTGACGGTTCAATAAGGTCAGCTTTTGGAAGCGGATTGAGTGAGTACCATTTATTGCATTACACAACCACTTTGGATTCAGGCAAATGGGTTCATATTGCCGTAACCCATGATGGTACGGCCCAAAAATTATATATGAATGGGATTGAGGTGGCCTCAGGTTCAACCACCTTTACGCTGTCCCATGCAACATCTACAGACCTCACAATAGGTCAAATAAGTGGTTCAACTGACTATTTTACAAAGGGCAGTATTGATGACATCCGTATATATAATCGTGCATTAACGGCGAGTGAAATTAGTTCGTTGTATAGTATAGGTGGTTGGGATAAAACCCCACCAGAAACGCCCACCAACCTCACCGCCACCTCTGGTAATACCCAGATAACATTAAAATGGAGTAAAAATACTGAAACCGATATGGCCAAGTATATCATTTATGGCGGCACTTCCGCCAGTCCGACCACGAAGGTGGATTCAACGACAAGTGTCTCCGATACATCGAAAACGATTACAGGTCTTACAAACAACACAACATATTACCATCGAATCTCGGCGGTGGACAGCGCCGGGAACGAGAGTAATTATACAAGTGATGTGAATGCTGTTCCCAGGAGTACAACGATCTCCCCATTTCTATCATCCGCCAGCCAAATATCTTCAGATGGAAAAGTGAAATCGTTTCAGAAGATCAGTGACACACAAGGCAACTTTACCGCCACATTGGATAATAGCGACTTTTTTGGCATTGATGTAGCGACAATAGGTGACCTGGACGACGACGGAATCAACGATTTGGCTATTGGGGCCTATTATGACGATGACGGCGGGAGTGGACGAGGAGCAGTGTACGTCCTTTTCATGAAGACCGATGGGACGGTGAAATCATACCAGAAGATCAGCGACACGGAAGGAAGCTTCACAGCCACCCTGGATGATACCGATCTTTTTGGCGTTTCTGTGACCGCTATGGGTGACTTGAACGGAGATGGGATCATAGACCTAGCCGTGGGAGCCATTTTTGATGACGACGGCGGGTCTAACCATGGAGCAGTGTACGTGCTTTTTATGAACACAGATGGGACAGTGAAGTCGTTCCAAAAGATCAGTGACACGGTAGGCAGCTTCACCGCCACGCTGGGTAGTAGCGACATTTTTGGCGTTTCTGTGTCGGCCCTAGGCGACCTGGACGGGGACGGAGTCACCGACCTGGCTGTGGGAGCTCCCGAGGATGACGACGGCGGCGAAGGCCGCGGAGCCATGTATGTGCTGTTCTTGAAGACCGATGGGACAGTGAAATCATACCAGAAGATCAGCAACACAGAGGGCAGTTTCACCGCAACGCTGAACACTGGTGACCGCTTTGGTGCCTCTGTGACCGCTATGGGTGACTTGGATGGTGACGGGGTAACCGACTTGGTCGTGGGAGCCCAGGAGGATGATGATGGCGGGCAATCCCGGAGCGCGGTTTACGTGCTGTTCATGCAGACCAATGGGACGGTGAAGTCCTTCCAGAAGATCAGCGACACGGCGGGAAACTTCACCGCCACGCTAGATGATGGCGATCGCTTTGGTATCTCGACAGCTACCTTGGGTGACCTGGACGGGGATGGAGTTATAGACCTGGCCGTAGGAGCCGATAATGATGACGACGGCGGGACTAACCGGGGAGCGGTGTATGTATTATTTCTGAAGGATGCCCTACCCGCAACTCCCACCGGCCTCACCGCCACAGCTGGCAATACCCAGATAACTTTAAAATGGTCTAAAAACAGCGAAAGCGATTTCGCCAAGTATATCATTTATGGTGGTACTTCCGCCAGCCCTACTGCAAAAGTAGACTCCGCAACAAGTGTAAGTGACACAACCAAAACAATCAGTGACCTTACAAATGGTACCACATACTATTATCGTATCACCGCCGTAGATAGTGCCGGGAATGAGAGCGGATATTCCGATGAGGTAAACACCACGCCGTCTGTGCCAGAGACTGGCACTTGGGCTACTAAGGCTTCCATGCCTACAGCCCGGGGTTTCTCGTTGGCTACCGGGGTGGTCAACGGAGTTCTATACGCCGTAGGAGGATACGATGGTACCAGTGTAGTCGCCACTGTTGAGGCTTACGATCCGGTGACCAATACATGGAGTACCAAAACCTCCATGCCCACGGCTCGGGACCGCCTCGCCGTCGGCGTAATCGATGGTATACTATACGCCGTGGGGGGGTATTCTGGTTCTGGCAATAGCGGTTTTTCGACGATCGAAGCCTACAACCCGGCAACCGATACCTGGACCACCAAAACATCCATGCCTACTGTTCGGTGGCACCCAAGCATAGGCGTGGTCAACGGGATTCTATACGTCGTGGGGGGCTGGAACGGCAGCACCACTCTCTCCACGGTCGAGGCCTACGATCCTAAGACCGATCAGTGGACGACCAAAGCCTCGATGCCCACGGCCCGGTACACGCCAGGGGTTGGCGTGATCAATGGGATTCTTTACGCAGTGGGGGGTGCCAGCGCTAACACAGGCGCTTATTTCTCCACGCTTGAAGCTTATGACCCCACAACAGACACATGGACGACGAAGGCGTCTATTACGGCTGTTCGGAAGAATCTCGCAGCCGGTGTGGAGAACGGGATTCTCTACGCTGTAGGGGGTAGCGTGACCGGTGAAATTGTTGTCGGCACCGTCGAGGCCTACGATCCCGTGAATGATACTTGGGCCACAGATGCCTCAATGCCAACAGCGCGCTGCTGCCTTGGTGCCAGTGTAGTTAATGGGATCCTCTATGCCGTGGGGGGTACCGATAGCAGCAAAGTTTTGGCTACAGTCGAGGCCTTTACCCCTGCTCTCGATATTTTTTCCCCCACAAGTACAATTTCATCCACTGAAAACTCTCCCACCAGTGTTTCACCAATACCGATTACTATAACGTTTAGTGAGGACGTAACAGGATTTGAATCCAATGAGGTTACATTAAGTAATGGGACACTAAGCAATTTCACCGGTTCCGGTGCAACCTATACTTTTGATATAACGCCTTCCGGTGATACGACTGTAACCGTTAATATTGACGACAATGTGGCCCAGGATGCTGCGGGCAATTGGAACACTGCTGCCACCCAATTTAGTATAACCTATAACGGCACTGCCCCTACCGTATCGATTTCATCCAGTATTACCTCTCCAACCAACACAACACCAATTCCCATTCAGGTGACTTTCAGTGAGAATGTAGCTGGATTTGACTCTACCGATATCACTGTATCAAATGGAACCGTGAATTCCTTTACCGGATCTGAAGCATCATATACTTTTAACATTTCTCCCACCCAAGACACAACGGTAACCATAGACATTAAAAGCAACTCAGCCCAGGATGATGCGGGCAATGGAAATACAGCTGCTACCCAGTTTAGCATTATCTATGATGGCACGGCCCCGGCAATATCTACCTTGTCGCCAGAGGATAATGCTTTAAGTGCAGCCACAAATGCTAATATTGTCATTACTTTTTCAGAAGCAGTCGTAATTGATACCGGAAAGATGTTTGTTAAAAAGAAGTCTGATGATTCAATCGCAGAAACGATTGATGTAAAAAGTGATAGTGTCACTTTATCAGAAAAGTCAGCTACGGTGGATATTACTGATATGTCAGGAAGCACAGAATACTTTGTATTCATAGATAGCACCGCCTTTAAAGACGAGGCCGGTAACTACTTTTCTGGTATTTACTCCGATACCACCTGGAATTTCACGACTGCAGATAGTTCCGCCGCAACTGTGGTCATTAGCTCTTCGGTTACTTCCCCAACTAATTCTAAATCTATTCCCATTACAGTGACTTTCAGTGAATCCATGGCAGGATTTGATTCAACTGATGTTACGGTAGTGAATGGAGCCATAAGCAGTTTTTCCGGATCGGGAGCAATCTACACATTTAATATAGCACCCGTCAAAGACGGTGATGTAACCATTGACATTGCAGAAAATGCAGCACTCAACGATGCGGGAAGTGGAAATGCTTCAGCAACACAGTTCAGTATTACTTTTGACGGAACATCCCCTAAATTAGTATTTTCTTCCAGCGCAGCCCCTGCGACGAATAATGCTAAGATTCCTTTTTCTGTATCCATCGATGAAACCGTGACCGGGTATGAATCAGGGGATATAATTATGTCTACAGGAAGTTTAAGCGACTTTAGCGAGGCCGGATTAACCTCCACCTTCAATATTACTGTTTCATCGGGGGACACAATTACCGTTGAAGTAAAAGATAGTGCTTTTATGGATTTAGCCGGGAATTATAATCAATCCACTCAGTTTAGTATTATTTATGATACAGCCTCTCCAATAGCAGGCAGTGTCAATGATGGGGATGGTGTCGATAGAGATTACCAATCCTCCAATACGACATTGACGGCCAACTGGAGCGGTTTTAATGATCTGCTTTCTGGTGTATCTTCCTATGAATGGGCAATCGGGACGACTAATGCCGGGGTCGATGTCGTCGGCTGGACGAATATCGGTCCTGATACCGTTGCTGAAAATATTTCCCTGTCTCTGGTCAATGATCAGAAATATTACATATTTGTTAGAGCCAAGGATAACGCTGGGAATTTAAGCTTGGCGGCCATCAGTGATGGTGTAGCGGTAGATTTGTCGAATCCGACAATCGGTATTCCGTGGGATGGGACAGAATTGACAGATTTAGATTGGCAGTTGCCAACGACAGTAACCATTCAGTGGAATGAGACCGTTGACGAGGGCCTGGCATACTATGAATATTCCATAGGTAAAGCTGCAGGAGGTACGGATATAGTCCCCTGGACCAATAATGATGTGGATACCAGCGCTACTTTGGAGAATCTGTCTTTATCAGAGGGAGTGAATTATTATACAAATGTTCGTGCTTTTGATCTTGCAGGAAATGAATCCAATATTGCCAGTAGCGATGGATTTAAAGTAGATGGGACGCCACCTTTAGTTGGATCCATTGCAATAAATGATCTGGTTGAAGAACAATATCTTGGCAGTACCAGTGAAATAAATATCCAACCTTCCGGTTTTTCCGATGAATCCAGTGGCCTTAAATCATTTAGAGTTGGTATTGGAACGGAAACGAGCAATTATGACCTGGTTTCTTCCATGGAACTGGATTCCAATGATGTACTTATTCTTGAGAATCTTACCTTGCCTGATTACCAGATAGGTTATGTAAATGTCGAAGCTGTCGATTTTGTTGGCAATGTGTCGGCTATCGTATCAAGCCAGCAGTTCATGGTGTATGAAACCTTCCTTGGTGACTTTAATGGCGATAAGAATATCGATGCCATTGATATTGCTAATCTTGCCGTTAAATGGCCAAATGTTGATTTTGGTCCGGTTAAGGGAGAAGCACCCTACTTTATCCCAGATTTCGACGGTGTAGCGAATCTCCGGGATCTCATGGTCTTCACCCGCATGTGGCATTGGTCCAGGAAAAATAGCGGATCTGCCCGGATATTGGCCAAAACGGGCACTGAACCTAAAATCGCACAATCGGGGAAATTACTCTCCATTACACTCCCTGAAAATACGGCTGCCGGCAACATTGAGATTTCCTATTCATTGGTCAAGATGTCGATAGAAAACCAATCTGAAAGTGTCGGTGAGAAGGCCATATCACTCTTTTATAATGATGAGACCTTGGGCATAGCCGATCTCGCCTTTGCCGACTTAACGGGGAAATCAATTGGAAATAAGCAATTCAGTATAATGGTTAAGGGTAAGAATAATGTTTCCTTTAACATGACTTATGTTCTTTTTGATTCTAAAGGTATGCTGGCGGGTGAAGGAACGGTACCCGTAGACTTTATTCCAATTCCTGATGATTTTGCCTTACATCATAATTATCCAAACCCATTTAACCCGGTAACTACAATCATGTATGATTTGCCGGAAGATTCAGAAGTGCATTTAACCGTATATGACCTGTTGGGCCGACCGGTCCGGACTTTGGTTAATAGCACTGAAAAGGCGGGCTACAAAGTTATTACCTGGGATGCCCGGAATGACAGGGGCCACCTCTCAGCCGCAGGAATATATTTTTATCAGTTACAGACCACCGATTTTGTTAAAACAAGGAAGATGGTGTTGGTAAAATAGACGGCAATTATTTCGGTATAATTTATTTGTAGTGATCTGAAAAAGGATTATATTTGCAGGCTTTATTTGGACAACAAAACAGCATTTTAGGGAATTATGAGTAGAATTTGTGACGTAACAGGAAGAAAGCCCATGTTCGGGAACAATGTGAGCCATGCCCACAATAAAACCCGTCGTCGGTTTGATATAAACCTGCAGAAAAAAAGATTTTGGATCGCGGATGAAAACCGCTGGATTACCCTCAATGTCTCAACTCAGGGTTTGCGACTCATCGATAAAATCGGTATTCGTAAAGTTTTGAATAATATGAGAGCAGACGGGAAAAAGATTTAATTTAATATTTTACGATCAATAGATCCTCCTTTGGTAAAACCCCTCGTCTTTTGGCGGGGGGTTTTTGTTTTATATAGGACTCACTTCGTTGTTCACGCAACCCTTATAGGAAAAAATTTGATATATGATTGGATATTTTTCTGGATAAAATCCCCTCTGGCTTGCGCGCCCTTTGGCGAGAGAGGGGCTTCGACTTGGTTGAAGGGTGTGTCCGCTCAAAAGCCCAAGGGATGCAATTCCGCCTAGCTTACACCGTTTAATGTAGAGTCGCATTGCAATGCGTCTTTATATGCATATGATGCGCCATTATATTATAAAAAAAATCCTCCCATCCCGGTAAATCGGAACAGGAGGACTTTAAAACAGGGCGAACCCTGCACCAAGATAATCAGGAGAGTGGAGGCGATCGACCGCCTCGTGGTTCAGCCTATTTATTCGTGCTGACGGCGAATAAAGGCCGGAACTTCCAAATCGTTCCCGTAAATGGGAGGATTGGTATCATCAAAAAACATCTTCGGTTTTGGTTTTTCAAGTGTCGGTTGTTGCGGAATCAACTCCTCTTGTTGCGATTGTTGATGCAGCGGTACATTTTCCTTTTCGGCCAGGATTCGGGTTTGTGTTGGCGTCACTTCCTTTAGTCCAGTATGGGAACTGACTAATTCTTCTACAACTAGTTTTCTATTGAAACCGGTTGCGATTACCGTCACCAGGATGCCATCTTTTAAAACAGGGTCAATGACTGCGCCAAAGATGATATTGGCATCCTTGCCTGCTTCTTCAAAGATGATTGATGTGGCTTCATCAACTTCCATCAATGTAAGGTCAGGTCCACCCGTGATATTCACCAGAACGCCCTGGGCGCCAGCAATGGAAGCATTATCCAATAATGGGCTGGAAATGGCCTGTTGCGCTGCCAATACTGCCCGTTCTTCGCCATTCGCAGTACCGGTCCCCATGACCGCCTCACCCATGTTTTTCATCACAGTTTCTACATCGGCAAAATCAAGATTGATTAGTCCGTGGACATTGATCAAATCAGAAATCCCTTTTGAAGCGTGATGTAAAATCGAATCCGCCAGTTTAAATGCTTCAACAACGGTCGTACTCTTATCCACGATGGACATGAGTTTTTGGTTCGGGATTGTGATGACTGTATCACAGGCTTTCCGCAATTCTGTTACACCGGAAAGGCCGCGGTTCATACGCTTTGGACCTTCAAAATTGAAGGGCACGGTGACGATACCAACAGTCAGGATACCCATTTCGCGGGCTAGTTGAGCCACCACCGGCGCTGCACCGGTTCCGGTTCCGCCACCCATTCCCGCAGTGATGAAGACCATATCAGCACCGTCCAGCATAGATTTGATCACTTCTTGATCTGCTTCCATGGCATCCTTGCCAATTTCAGATTGGGCACCGGCACCTAATCCTTTGGTGAGGTTTTTACCAATCTGGACTTTATTCTCAGCAGCATTATTGTTTAAATCCTGTGCATCCGTATTGATTACTATAAAATCAACACCGGTCATTCCGGCTTGGATCATGCGATTGACTGCATTACCGCCGGCTCCGCCCACACCGATGAGTTTCAGATTTGCTTTTTGTTCAGCTAAACTATCGAATTCGAATAGCATAGTGTTTCTCCTTTTCTTGATTCCTTGGTATGTACTTTAAGGTTTGTTTCATTAAAAAAATTCTTTAACCAGTTTTTTAAATTTGTCCATAGCGCCTTTGAATGAAGATCCTGATTTTTGGATCAGAGATAGGTCTCCGCCAAAGTTTTTCCACTGAGCGAGACCAATGGCACTGGAATATTCAGGGCTGGAGGCCACATCAACTGCACCGCTGATGTTATTTGGCTTTCCTATTCTAACGGGCATATTGATCGTTTCCTGCGCAAGACCCACAAGGTTTTTCAGTTCTGATCCTCCACCGGTGAGAACCATGCCGTAGGTCAATTTTTCTTTAACATCGGCACGGGAAACTTCGCGCATGATCAATTGCAGGATTTCAACCATTCGCGCTTCCACATAACGCGATAATTCATGTTCCGATACTTTACGTTTGATTTCTCCATTCTGCATTGGCAGTTCAAAATCCAAGTCTGGGGAGGACATGGATGCTTTAGCTGATCCATAAGTTTTTTTAATATGTTCAGCTTCTTCGATACCCACTTGAAGCATCACGGCAATATCATTGGTGATGCTGGCGGAACCAATGCCCAAAGTTGCTGTATGGCGTATCCCGCCTTCATAATAGACTACAATATCTGTGGTGGTTGCGCCAATATCGACACAAACAACGCCGAGATTTTTTTCATCTTCTACTAAAGTGGAAATACTCGAAGCAAGACCTTGGTAAACTATTCCATCAACGGTGACGCCCAATTCTTCGGCGCAGCTGGCCAAGTTAGTTGCGGCTGTTGTAGCAACGGTGATTAAATGTACCTGGGCTTCCAGCCGGCGTCCTGTCAATCCAACCGGGTCCTTAATAGAATCCATCGTATCAATCACATATTCCTGAGGAAGAACGTGAAGAATATCTCGATCCACCGGGAGTGAAATAGCTTTCGCCAATTCCAAAACGCGGTGAACATCCACATCAGTTATTTCATGTTGCACAGGCACATTAGAACCCCCATTATTTCCGATAGCAATCGCACCTTGGGTATTAATGCCACGGATGTGATCACCGGAGATTCCCAGGGCTAATTTTTGTACATTCACATTAGCCATTGTTTGGGCTTCCTGCAGGGCAAAATCCATTTCGTCGATCAATTGATCACGGTGGGTAATAGATCCTTTCTTGATCCCGGAAGCGGGAGAGGTGCCTATGCCCAGCAATTTGACACTGTTGGAATTGGGGTCCACTTCCATAATTGCACAACAGATTTTGTTGGACCCCACATCCAGGCCGGTTTGGATGTATTTGTCTTGATTACGATTCGAACGAATCATGACCATTCCCTCGCCACCAGCTGTTTTTTATACCGCATATCCAGCAACCTGTAATCGGTTAGCTGTCGTTGACCTAAAGCTTTGTCAAAATTTTTCAGAATATTCAGTTTAGTTATAATATCGTCTTTCCCCAGAATGACTCTCGTCGGACGATCCGCCAGGATAATCACATATTCATCGTCCTTGTTCAGAGTGAGTTCGGAAATATTTTCGTACAGTTTTGGATACCCAAGGGAAAGTTTATTCAGAATATCGACGGCTTCTTTCACTTTGATGGAAAATGTTTGTTCTCCCTCGGGATAAAGGTCTTTTGCAGGATTAAACCCGGATAAAATTGGTATAAGAGCGCTTTGACTGTATGTGTGGTCAGGAAGAGTAACTGCTTCGCCATCAATCATTAAAAAAGGATTCATATTGAGGATTGCCAATGGTTTACGTTCTATAATATTAATTTTTATTCGATCAGGAAAATGCCGACTGACGCGCGCCGCTTTCACGAAGGGATTTGTTTCAATCGCTGTAGCAATATCACGCAAATTTACGCTGTGGATTGATTTGATATCAAAATGGCTGAGCATATCATTATAATCATTATTTCCTAATATTTCGTATCCATTTATATCGACTGTATTGACCCTAAATGTACGGCGGTAGTTTGCCCAACGATTTGCACCCCAAATTGTCAATATGAACATAAGAGATAGGCCAACACCAATGACTTGTCTCAATGTGATCGTTTGATTTTTCTTTTTACTCATACATCAAATGTCCCGGCCTTAAAGCCCAATGTTTTTACTTCTAAATCCAACGTGATTCCAAATTTATTTTGGACTGATTCTCTGGCCAACCGAATAAGTTCAACCACATCACTTGCTTTGGCTCTCCCATGGTTTACAAAAAAATTTGCATGGACTGGTGAAATTTCAGCATCCCCAACTTTCGTCCCTTTTAATCCCGCTTGGTCGATATAATATCCTGCTGCCCCTTCCGATGGATTTTTAAATACGCTACCTGCCGAACGAAATTTCAAAGGTTGAGAGGCTTTGCGCCCACCACTGGCCACGGACCGTTTTGCCATAACTGTTTCTTCGTCACTTTGAATCAGTTCAAATTTTGCACTAATAACAATTTCATCGGCAGGGAAGGTGGAGTGACGGTAACTGAAGGAAATATCTCCAGTTTGATATCGTTTTTCCTGACCTTTCATGGTCATTACTGTAACGTGTTTGAGGGCATTGGAAATTTCACCACCGAATGCACCTGCATTCATGATCAATGCCCCTCCCAATGTTCCGGGAACACCAACCAGACTTTCAATTCCTGATAGATGACGGCCGATACATTCCTTCACCATTTTACCCAGCATGACACCGGACTCTGCGAACACGGATGTGCCTTGAATATCAAAATGGTTGAATGACTTTCCCAGGGTGATCACGAGGCCGTCTATGCCTTCATCTGCCACGAGTAGATTTGATCCTGAGCCAATAAAATATGTGGGAATATGATGTTTGTTCGCGAATTGGAGTATGTCTGCTAAATCATCCTTATCCCGAGGGGTGACGAAGGCTTTTGCCGGTCCGCCGATCCCATAGGATGTATGTTTAGCCATGGCTTCATCTCTGAGGAAGGTCCCTTTTGTCATGGTGCGTAATGTTTCCATAGGGTCCACCTCAGGCAGCCGCCTCCTGGCTGATTAAATGATCGTAATAGGCTTGACCATACCGCCATATTGTACCGGCTCCGATTGTGATTACCATATCATTTTCATGAACGATTTTATCGAGGGCACTCTGTAAATCTTCTAATTCGGGAACAGAATGGACTTGTTTGTGTCCAGCAGAACGGGCCGCTTCAAAAACGAGTTGACTGGTAACACCTTCAATCGGTTTTTCACGGGCCGGATAAATATCGGTGACTATAAGAACATCACTATCCATAAAAGCGGCGGCGAACTCTTTATGAAATTCTTTTGTACGTGAAAATAAATGGGGCTGAAAAACAGCAATAATTCTTCTATCCCATCCGTCCCTCGCCGCCTGAAGTGTAGCAGAAACCTCGCTGGGATGGTGGGCATAGTCATCTACAACCATGACGTCGCGAGCGATTCCCTTAATTTCAAATCGTCGACGGACACCGCCATAGCTGCCGATTCCAGCGATAATTGTTTTCATATCCAGACCCATTTCAAATCCAATGGCGGCTGCTGCTAAAGAATTGAGGACGTTATGTTTGCCAGGAACATGAAGGGTTACATCACCACATTTTTTATAATTTTTATACAGGCTGTAAATTGTTTTTTCCTCTTTTGACCTAATGTTTTTCGCGCTGATATCTGCTTGTGAAGAAAAGCCATAAGTAATCACTGGACGTTTAATTTTGTGAATAATATTTTGAACACCGGGGGAATCCAGACAAGCTATGACCGCGCCGTAGAAGGGAACTGAATTGGCAAATTGAGCGAAGGAATTGTGAAGATCTTCGAGATCATCGTAACAATCCATATGCTCCTGCTCGATATTGGTAATCACAGAAATTGTGGGTTTTAATTGGAGGAAGCTTTTGTCATATTCATCTGCTTCGACGACAATCAAATCGCCAGAACCCAATTGGGAATTGGTATTAATATTCTGAACCAGCCCCCCCACGACCAGCGTCGGGTCTAAGTCAGCATGAGAAAGTAAAGCTCCCACCATAGAGGAGGTAGAGGTCTTCCCGTGAGTGCCGCCTACACCGATACTGGTTTGTTTTAGGGCAATTAATTCACCAAGCATTTCAGCCCGTTTAATAATGGGAATACTATTTTCCTGGGCCGCGATTAATTCCGGGTTATCCTTCGGCACGGCACTGGAATAAACTAACACTTCACAATCACTCACATTTTTTGCATGATGTCCCTTAAAAACCGTGGCCCCTCGGGCTTTCAAATTTTGGATGATTTCAGAATCAGTTAAATCGGATCCACTCACAGTAAACCCAAGGTTGATCAGCAGTTCCGCTATCCCGCTCATGCCAATGCCACCTATCCCCACAAAATGGACTTTATTTACTTTTCGAAACATCATAATTGAATTAACGCCAAGGCGTGCTCCACGATTTCGGCAGTTGCATCTGGCAGACCCAATTTTTGACTTTCGATAGCCATTTCATTTAATTGGTTTTCTTGGTCCATTAAGTTTTGGATCATTGAAGCTACTTTTTCGGGGATTAAATCTTTTTCAGCTATCATAGCGGCAGCACCGTGTTTAGCCAAAGAATCGGCATTTTTGGTTTGATGGTCGGCGGCGGCGGCGGAGAAGGGGATCAAAAGTGATGGTTTCCCGCATACGGTTAATTCTGAGCATGTAATGGCACCGGAACGGCTCATGACCAAATCACTGGCGGCGTAGGCGTTCGCCATATCATCAATAAAAGGTAACACCCTGCATGCTTCACTATCATGATGCTTATAGTTTGAAAATTGATTTTTCCCGGTTTGCCAGATCACTTGGATATTAGAAATAGAAAGGGATGAAATCATTTTGTCCATAGCTTTGTTCAGTGCGAGAGAGCCCTGACTTCCGCCAAAAAGGAACAGCGTTTTTTTATCAAGATCAAAACCAAACTGTTTGAGTCCCACTTCACGCTTGCCTTTATTAATTTCTTTTCTCACAGGATTACCGGCCAAAATGCACTTTTTTTTTAGGAAGGTTTGCGCTTCTTCAAATGCAATACACACTTTATCGGCCCTATCAGCAAACCAACGCGTGGTGATCCCGGGGTAAGAATTTTGCTCTTGGATTAGGGTCGGAATATTTTTCTTGATGGCTTCACGAAGTGGCAGGGCACAGGCATAGCCACCGGTACCAATAACCAGATCCGGATTGATGGATTTAAACAAACTTTTTATTCGTGAGATAGATGAAATTAAGCGTCCGGGAAGCAGTAAGTTTTTTCCGATTCCTTCCAGATTAAAACTGCGTTGAAAACCGCGAATCGGTAAAAGTGAGTGGTTCACATTTTTCACGGGCAGCACATCCTTCTCAATTCCGAATTTTGATCCGATATAATGGATTTGGGCATCAGGATGGCGTCCCATAATTTCATCACCAATGGCCAAGGCAGGGAAGAGGTGCCCTCCGGTACCTCCTCCTGAGATGATAATATTCATCGACTTAGCCATTAAATTGAGGTCTCCAACCCGAACTATGGTTTAAACTGCGTTTGGCCTGACTAATATTTATTAGAATACCCAAACAGGCCAGATTCATAACCAGACTACTACCGCCATGACTGACCAAAGGCATCGGCAGCCCTGTAACCGGAAATATCCCAGTCACCACAGCCACATTAATAAAAGCATAAATAATGATGCTAAAAGAAATACCGATTGTTAACATAACGCCGAATGGATCGGTTGTTTCTTTGGCGATTTTTATACCCCTTTGAAAGATGAAGAGGAATAAACTAATTATTAAAATTGCACCAAGAAGCCCAAGTTCTTCCCCAATAATCGCGTAAATAAAATCCGTATGAGGTGTCGGCAGGAATAGGTTTTTTTCCATACTATTTCCAAGTCCCAACCCCCAGAATCCGCCGTTGCCTAAACTGATTAGAGATTGCTGTGCCTGGTATCCTACAACTTCCTGATTGGCACCGGTGTCCATGCCAAAAACAGAGCCGATCCAGTAGATCACCCGTTTCATTCGGTATGACCGCATCAGCATTACCGGAATCATAACGACGATTGCCACAGCACTCGTTGCCATCATATGGGGGATTCTGGCTCCGCCGATAAACAGCATAGCGAATCCGATCAACCCAATCACCGCTGCAGTGCTAAAATCAGGTTGAATAACAATTGTGGCTAAAATTGCTGCCATAAGAATGATGGGTGGAAAAAATCCCGTGTAAAAATCTTTGAGTTTGTCCCTTTTTTTATCGATGTAATAGGCCAGATACACAATCAGAGAAAAACGAGCGATATCGGAAGTTTGTACCGTTACAATTCCCAGGTCCATCCACCGGGCAGGAAAGTTAATACCCTTAATGATATAAATAAGTTTGGTTGCCAATAATAGGACAATGGCTCCAATCATCATATAGGGCGCAATCGATTTAAGTTTGCGATAATCCATGATGATAAAGAAAAACATAAATACCATCCCAACGATCATACGTTTCAAATGGGAGCGCAAGAAAAGGGTATCGGTAACACCGCCGGTTTCACTGAGTGAAAGTGAAGAACTGGAACTATAAAGCATTACTGTACCTAAGGCGCATAGGATTAGAACGAGTACGAGTAAAACCTGGTCATACTTTTTGGTGATGATGTCTAATTGTCTCATGAGTGAGCCATGTCTTTCACTAAAGATTTAAAAACCTTTCCCCGTTCTTCAAAATTGGTGAACTGGTCAAAACTGGCGCAGCCCGGAGATAGTAATATGATATCCCCGGGTTCTGCGTTTAGGTTGCAAATCTCAACGGCTTCTTTAAGACTAGAGACCTGCTCTAGCTTTACCGCATCCCTGAGGGCCGCTGAGATTTTATCTCCCGCCTGTCCATAGGCGATAATTTCCTTCACTTTATTTTGGGCATGTGGAAGGAGTTGAGAGAATTCTGCGCCTTTATCTTTTCCTCCCAGGATAAGGTGGATAGAGGAATCAAAACTATCCAGCGCAACCTTGACCGCATCCACATTGGTGGCTTTGGAATCATTGTAGTAGGTTACACCATTGATGTCCAGAACTCGTTCGAGTCTGTGTTCCACTCCGACAAAGGTAGACATGACTTTGGCAATTCGTGAATTGGGTACACCCAGGATTTTTGCTGCAGTTGCAGCAGCCAGGGCATTCGCCAAATTATGCCGTCCGGGAAGGGCGAGCTGATCCAGTTGGATTAACGTGGCGTGCGCTTCATCGTAAATTTTGGTGGCGTTCATAGTAAAAAATGTTTCACCTTTTCCAAGGATACTGAATCCGTGTGTTTGAGACCTAACGCTGGCAAACTTTGTATTTAAAATCGGATCATCATAATTATACACAATATGATCGTCCTGATCCTGATTCTCGATCATATTTAGTTTCGCCCGAATATAATCATCCATACCGGAGTAACGATCCAAATGATCCGGTGTAATATTCAGGAATACAGAAATAAATGGTTTAAAATGGACTATGTGTTCCATTTGAAAACTAGAAATCTCCAGCACATACACTCGGTCAGCAGGCTGGGTATCTAAATCGGATAATACTGCTTCAGAAAATGCTGTGCCAACATTGCCGGCAAGGGTGGGGGCGAATCCATCTGTGTCACACATTTCTGCCAATAGATTTACTGATGTGGTTTTGCCATTCGAACCGGTAACGGCAATGATCGGCGCATTGGTAAACCAACTGGCAAATTCAATTTCGCTGACAACAGGAACTCCATTTTCTTTCGCTTTCAAAACTATTTCAGCATCTTGTGCGATCCCCGGCGATATAACCCATAAATCAGCATCATACATCTTGCCGCTATGGCCACCGGTTTCCACGCTGATCCCGATAAACTCAAGTTTTTTACACCGCTCCATAATCGCAGGACTGGAGCCACCATCAGTGATAAAAATATTTGCACCCAGATATTTCCCTAACCGGGCCGCACCCTCGCCGCTCCGGCCCAGGCCAATCACAGCGATTCTCGCGTCGCTAATATTGATCTTGTCCCTGTTTAAAATATTCATCAGCGAATCTTGAAGGTTGTGATGGTTAAAAGAGCGAGTAAAAGACCAATAATCCAGAAGCGGATAACCACTCTTGACTCAGGCCAACCCTTGAGTTCAAAATGATGATGGAAGGGCGCCATGCGAAATAATTTTTTCCCTACACCGGTTTTCTTTCGTGTGTATCGAAAATACCCAACCTGCAGGATAACCGAAACTGCCTCGGCCACAAAAACGCCGCCAATGATAATCAGTAAAAATTCTTTTTTTAATAAAATGGCTAAAGTTCCTAAGGCTGCCCCTGTTGAAAGAGACCCTACATCGCCCATAAATACTTCAGCCGGGGCAGCATTAAACCATAAATATCCTATACAAGCTCCGACGCAAGCCGCGGTGAAAATGGTCAGTTCTCCAGCTCCGGGGAGATAAATTATATTTAGATAATCAGAGAAATCAACGCGTCCGCTTATGTAGGCGATGGCGGCGAAAACAGTAAAAGAGATCGCCAAAAGTCCTGCAGCTAATCCGTCAAGTCCATCAGTGAGATTAACCGAATTGGATGTGCCAGTAACCACAAGAATTATCATGATAGGGTACAACAATCCAAAATCAACCACAGCATCTTTAAAGAAGGGTAAAGAGGTGACCGTTCTAAAATTATCCCAGGCAGGTGTATTATATATCCACAGCGTAACAATGACTCCCAGGAGGATTTGTCCCGCAAGTTTATATTTCGCGACAAGCCCCTTTTTCATTTTTTTAATTGTTTTCAAATAGTCATCTATAAAACCAATCATTCCCATCCAAATAGTTGAAATTAACAGAATTTGAACGAATGAATTAGTTAGGTCAGCCAAGAGGATGGTAGGGAGGATAATTGCGGTGAGGATAATTATCCCCCCCATAGTTGGCGTGCCCTTTTTCTTGTAGTGGGTCTCTGGGCCATGTTCACGAATCTCTTCACCAATTTGATATTGGCGAAGTTTTCTGATGATGGCCGGTCCGAGGATGAAACTGATTAGCAACGCCAGAATGGCCGCAATGGCACTGCGAAATGTTATGTATTGAAAAATATTGAATGGAGAAAATATCTCTCGCAGCGGATACAGAATGTGATACAACATCAGGCCTCCAGCATGGCCTCCACGATTGTCTCCATCCGCATACCACGCGATCCTTTGACGAGAATTTTATCGCCTTCATTTATGATTGATTTTAGCGAAGACAACAGGTCATCTTTGTTATCAAAATGCCGGTGGAATTCTGTCTGAGTCATGGCCGAATCGGTGGCGATTGTTTCATTCCCAACTGTAAATACAGCCGATAATCCTGCTTCGTCACATTTTTGGCCCACATTGCGATGCTGTTCTGACGAAAATTCACCCAATTCAAACATATCACCGAAAACGAAAATTCTTTGACCGTTTCCACTAAATGCTTTGAGATAATCAATGGCAGCAATTGTGGATTCCAGGTTTGCATTGTATGTATCGTCTATAATGGTAATCGAACCGTTATTTTTTACATCGCAACGGCCCTTTGGCGGCTGAAAGGATGCAATTTTATCCCGGATATCCAGCCATTCCAATTCAAGAGTACGGGCGATAGCCGAGCAGGCGATGACATTTTTGGCAAAAGATAAATTGACAGAACCTGTAGGAACTTCCTCAGCATCTATGGTTAATGTTATTGTTCCGTCGTCTTCGTGGTGGATATCTGCAGGATAGTCACAATCAGGGGTTAGCCCAAATGATACTGATTCACCAAAAATATCTAAATCCACAATATGATGATCGGCCGCATTTACGAAAGAAATTCCATTGCCCAAACTTGCAAAAAGCGCCCCCTTGGTTTCAGCAACTGTTTCGATTGTTCCAAATCCCTCTAAGTGGGCCGGGGCAATATTGGTAATAACACCGTGAGTTGGTTGAGCGATGTCGCACAATTCAGCAATGTCTCCCGGTTGGTTCGCACCCATTTCCAATATAGATGCTGTACGCAATTCTGTCAATTGAAGCAGAGTAAGGGGGAGGCCGATTGATGTATTGAAATTTCCTTCGGTCGCATGAACATTAAATTTTGCACCAAGGATTTGTTTTAATAATTCTTTTGTTGACGTTTTACCATTCGATCCTGTAATTCCGATGACAGGAATATCGTACTGACGACGCCAAGCGGTGGCCACTTTTCCGATGGCTTTTACCGGGTCGTCAACTTTTATTTGATTACCGCCCACTTTTTCATCAACCATGTTAACCAAACCGCAAACAGCACCTTTATAAAAAACATCTTTTAAAAAATCATGCCCATCAACACGTTCTCCGGCGATTGCGATATAAAGGTCGCCGGGAAGTACTTCACGACTGTCAGTTGCGATGCCGGTGATTTCGGTAGTAAGATGAACTTCGGTATTAAGATCAACATTAAGGGTTGTTTCAAAAATCCTCGCAAAATCAGCAGGATTGGGTAAATCAATTCGCATGAATAAACCGCTCAATTATATCAATATCGGAATAGGGGAGTTTTTGCCCTTTGATTTCCTGATAATTTTCTCGACCCTTCCCCAAAACAACGAGAATATCATCTCGGTTCAGTTCGCTAAGCGCTTCTTTTAGAGCCCTACCGCGATCGGTATATAGACGGTGTTTTTTTTCGGAAAGACCAGCTAAAATTTGATTATTAATTTCATCTAATTCTTCGGACCGTGGGTTATCAGGCGTAATGTATAATTGATCACCATACTGCTCAGCGATTCGACCCATTTCAGGTCGTTTTGTAACATCACGATTGCCGCCACAACCAAATAATACATTCATTTTACTGTCGGCACTTTTCATCCCTGATATTGTATTTAAGACTTTTTCGTAGGCGTCAGGTGTATGGGCATAATCCACAATAACTGAAGCACCATTTTGAAGTTTTATTACTTCCATGCGACCTGAAACGGTTTTGCATTGAGCTACACCATTTTGAATCGAATCAGGATTTATCCCCAGGGAAACAGCAATACTTACAGCACATAAAATATTTTCAACATTAAAATCACCAACAAGGAGGGAAGCGATGGGTACTTCAATATCACCCGCTTTTATCACACCCCGGATTCCATGTAAATCTTGAGATAATTCCGAATAATAAATATCTGTCGATCCATTTTTAGAGATACTCACAACAGGCGCCTGTGATTCCCTTGCCATGGCCTCACCCATATCGTCATCATAATTAATAATTGCAGTTCCTGTGATGGGCAATGAATGAAAAAGTTTTGTTTTAGTATGAAAATATTCATCCATGGTTATGTGATAATCTAAATGTTCAGGTGAAAAGTTGGTAAAAGCACCCATATCGAATTCAACGTCAGCCACTCTCATCTGATCAATGGCGTGGGAGGACACTTCCATCACGACATGCGTAAACCCTTCATCCACCAAGCTACGAAATGTCTTTTGTAAATTGATGGGGTCGGGGGTGGTGAGTGATTTTTTTGTTGTGTAGCCTTCTGCAATTGTACCGAGAGTTCCCAACTGGGCACCTTTGATTCCCGATGCATTCAGGATTTCATAAACGATAGAAGCGGTTGTTGTTTTACCGTTTGTTCCGGTGATACCGATGATTGTTAAGTCTTTGGTCGGATGGCTATAATATTCCGCAGCCACCCTACTCGCGGCTAAGCGCGGGTTAGCCACTTTGATATTTGGAACGGGTAATTCACCTAAGTCTCTTCCATTAGAAATCACTGCGGAAGCACCATTTTTTATCGCCTGGGGGATAAAATCATGACCATCAACATCGACGCCATAAATCGCCACAAATAAACTACCATCTGTCACTTTCCCTGAATGGGTGCAAATATCTTTTACTTCTACAGATGGTAAATCAGCGCCATCCATTACAATGTCTTTTAATAGCTGATTTAATTGCATTTTAATTCAATCCCATGGTGCATATAGACCCGGGCAGTTTTTTTGTTCCCGGAGTGGGGCTTTGCCAAATCACATGCCCGGACCCACTAAAATTGGCCCGCATATTTGAGGCCATCAAAACTTTCTTTGCCTTGCGAATGCTCATGCCGCGGACATCCGGAACGATCGTGTAGCCATCCTGATATTTTGGGTAGGATGCAACAGTATTCATTGAGATTAATCCGACATTATTTTGTTCGGACATTTCCGCATACACAGGATTATTAGTATCTGTTTTTGGTTTATGATACTGGATTGAATCGTCCATATTGATAATTCGTTGGGCTATCCGACGAAATACCGGTGCTGCGCCATAACCGCCCCAATGAAGTCCGTAGCGCGGTTCATCCAACACGATCACACCAACAACCTGAGGATCTTCGGCAGGGAAGAATCCGGCAAAATTTGAAATATATTTACTCTTTGAATATGACCCATCGATGAATTTGTGAGCTGTGCCTGTTTTTCCAGCTACTGACCAGCCCTTGATTCCGGCCTTGATTCCCGTCCCGCTTTTGACCACTTTAACCAATATATCAGTAATTGTGGACATGACTTCAGGATCTGCGACCTTTCGAATTACTTCAGGTTTTTCTGTATAAACCACCTTGCCATCATTCGAAATAATTTGTTTGACCAGTCTGGGTTTTAACAGAAAGCCCCCATTGGCTACAGCAGAATAAGCGGAGGCGAGTTGAAGAGTGGTTACACCCACTTCATATCCAATAGCTACCTCAGCCAGCGATATCTCACTCCAATCTTTTGTCCTCCTAAGCGTGCCTTGCATTTCCCCCGGGAATCGGATACCAGTGGGTGTTCCGAATCCATAATCCCTAGAAAATCTGTATAATGGATTTCGCCCTAATTTTTGCGCAATTTTAATTGTGCCTACATTACTGGAGTGCGCAATTATTTGAGGGAAGGTAAGGAGTCCGAATTTTTCGTGGTCGGTGATAGTTTTTCCGGCGACGGTGAATTGACCATCTTCACAATAAAATTCGTCAAATAGTGAAACTGTTTTCGTTGCCACGGCAGCTGTAGCAGCTACAACTTTAAAGGTCGAACCCGGCTCAAACTGATCTGTAAGTACTCGAATCTTTTGATTTTCCACGGGAGAAGACCCGGGCTGGTTGGGATTAAAATCTGGTATAGAAGCCATAGCCAGGATCGCACCCGTTTGCGGATCCATCAAAATACCCATCGCACCCTTTGACTTGGCTTCATCCATTCTCCGGGTCAATTCTTCCTGAAGAATACTCTGGTATTCAAGATCGATTGTTAACTGAATGTTGGATCCATCCACAGGCGGTTTTGTCGGGAAACTGGTTTTAACCTGAGATCGTCCTTCGCCATTTACTTGTTTTACCACCCATCCATTGGATCCAGAAAGATGAGCGTTAAATTCTTTTTCGATACCGATAAGGCCTTTGTCATCAACATCTGTAAACCCGACGATCTGAGAGCCGACATGAGTGTGTGAATAAGATCGTCTTGATTTACGGTCAATCACCAATCCGGGAATTCGCTGGTCTAAAATAGTGGTAACCTTTTCACGGCGAAGATTGCGGTCAAGGTAAACAAAGTCAGCTTTTGATCTCAATTTTTTTAAATAATATTCCGGATCCCTGCCGGTAGATTCAGAAATCAGACTCGCAAAACTGGCTTTGTCCTTTACTTTTGAAGGATGCGCCGCCAGTGTATAATGGATGATATTGCGTGTCAGAGGGGTGTTATTGGTATCGTAAATATTACCACGGACGGCTAAAAGTGGCTCCTGCCTTTGGCTCTGGCGAATCCCCTGCTGGCGATAATTATCACTATCGATGACCATGATCTGAAATAAACGGGCAGACAGTCCGACCCATGCAAAAATGAGACAGCATGAGAGGACGGTAACCCGGGATCGGAATTTCAGATAGGTCTTAGTCAATTTGCGCCGACTAAAATATTTTCGTCAACGAAAATCATTAATGTTTCAGGTTGGGCGGGGATCATATTTAACTTAGTCCGTGCAACTAAAGATATGCGGTCTCCCCGCGAAAGTTGCGCAATATCCATTTTAAGTTCAGCTACAGAATTGTCCAGTTCTCGGGCGACTTGGGTTTGCACTTCTATTGCAAGCATTGTTTCATCAACTTCGGTATATACCCATAAGTAAACGATTAATCCTGTAATTGATAGGATTGTAGTGGAAAAGAAAAGCAATGTTTGAAAGAATTCCCGATTCTTTTTTGAACGGCGTTTTCGTTTTTTAGCCGGCATTAAACAATCCTTTCTGCCGCTCGAAGCTTGGCACTGCGAGAACGACGATTATGGGCTTGCTCATCTTCAGATGAAACGATTGGTTTTTTGGTAAGCACTTTTACTTTTCCTGACTGCTTTAATGACCGGAACGTATGTTTTACCATCCTGTCTTCGAGAGAGTGGTAGGACATAATCACAACCCGACCGCCAATTGAGAGATAGTCAATAAAACTGTCGAGGAAGGCTGCGAGTTTGTCCAACTCGCCGTTGACGGCAATGCGTATGGCTTGGAATACGCGCGCCAGGGATTTGTGTCTTTGCTGTGGAGGGGTAGACCTGCGAACGGCTTCCTTAAGGTCGGCTACCGTAGACAGGTTAGAGAAATTTTTAATGGATCTTGCGATTTTCCGCGAATGTCGTTCTTCACCATATTGATAGATTAAATCCGCTAATTCTTGTTCAGAGGAACGGGTAATGAGTTCGGCGGCAGTTTCACCGGTATTCCCATCAAAGCGCATATCCAATTTGCCTTCAGATTCAAAAGCGAAACCTCGAGAGTCGGAATCCAACTGCATAGAAGAAAGACCGAGGTCGAGCAAGATGCCGTTCACTTCGTTAATCCCCAATAGTTTGAGGATTGCAGGGAAATTGTGGTAAGAGGATTGGTGAGTAGAAAGGGGGCGTGCGGAGGCACCAAACAGGTTGTCGCATATTTCCAGTGCCTCCGCATCCCGGTCAATTCCTATCAGCTTTCCTTTGTCGGAGAGTTGGTCTAGGATTTGTGTGGCGTGCCCGCCAGCCCCGATCGTACCATCGAGATACGTTCCATTGGGCTGCAGGTTCAAGTATTCCAAAACTTCGGACACCATCACAGGAACATGGTGGAGAAAATGTTCCGGCGAAGTTTCGGTGTTCATTAAAGTATGATTTGATTTGCGAGTTCATCGAATTGAGATGCGTCAATATCCTTGGATGCCTGATCAACTGAATCCAGTAGTTGTGGATTCCAAATTTCAATTTTATTTACCATACCAACAATCAGCACTTCTTTTTCTAATTGGGCATATTCAACCAGGTTGGGTGTAACGGCAATACGGCCCTGCTTGTCATACTGCACGGAAGAGGCATAACGAACCGTGCTGCGCACAAATGAACGATTGATGCGGGAGAGAGAAGATAACTTGCGTAGTTCGTCTTCTATCGATTGCCACACAGTTATGGGATAGACCCAAACACACGGATCCATTCCCCTAGTGATCATAAAGGATTGTTCATTATTCGAGGTAAGCACATTCCGGAATTTTGCCGGAATATTGACGCGACCCTTCGCGTCTAGCGAATATGAAAATTCACCTGTAAATGTATTTTGATTTATAGTCATGCCCAAAGATGTTAGGTATAATTACCCACCACTACCCACAATCTATTCATTATCCCCCACCTATGTCAATAAATATTATGAAATAATTATACGATCCCCACGGTAGTTGTAGGGATTGAGTAAACGATTACTTTAACGAGTTGGAATCAGCTCTTCGGAACGAAGTGCTGTATAGTTACCGTTTTTTCAACGGCAGACAGGAAAACCCGAACCGGGTTTGAGGATGAATCAAACGAGTTTAGGGCAGATCCATTCAAGTAGAGGTTTAAGCCTCTTGTGTGTTTAAATAAAATATCAATCATCTGACTGAATTCATAAATACGGTTATCTCCCGAAGGAAGAACAAATTCACTGGAATTAAGTGTGTCGGTCATAATACGATACCACACCCGTTCACCGGTGGCCAGTTTAAGATTGTAAGGAGGTTCTGCCTCAAGTATCTGAATTGATTCAGATAATACATCAAAGTTATTTTGCAGATCTAGTTCGGAGATAGATCCTTCGTCTAAAAATTCACTGGGAAATTCAATAGGGGTTTTCGCTGCTTCTTCCGCATTAATGATACGAATGATATAGATAGCAAAAATTAAGATAAATACGAGGATGATACCCTTAATCATATCCAGGCGAATATTTTTTGCAGAGCGAGTTTGGGATAGTGCTGCCTTATCATCTTCGCTTAATTGCGTTTTTTCTTCTTGGGGGGGTGGATCCTCTTTTTTGGGCTTATCATTAGCCGGTTTAGCAGATTTATTCCCCAAATAATTTTCAAGGTTGTTGAGGATATCCTCCGGTTCAACACCTACTTCAGTGGCATAAGCACGAATAAACAGTCGAATATATGTATGGGGCAGCAGGTCAAATCGGCCATCTTCAATGGCCCTAAGGTAATCAAGACTGATCTTGGTTCTGTTGTGAATTTCCTCAAGATCAATACCTTGGTTTTCCCGGAGTTCTTTTAATTCTTTGTAAAACTCGGACATATTGGCGGCAAAGTTACGTGCAGGTTTCCCTTCGTAAAAATCATTTTTATATGTTATTCGATATACTGCCAATCAAAATTGAATAAAATGGTTTTCTAAGATTTATGCGGCGTAATATTTTTCTTTACCACCAAATTTGATGCTTTAAATTTTTCATGCTGAGGATTTTAAAAGAACTGAAAAATGCTGATAAAACCTGGAAAGCGGAAACCCCATTACATTATAAAAACAGCCTTCAACACGCTTTACACAAACAGAGAACCAGTCCTGAATTCCGTAGCTTCCTGCTTTATCGAAAGGATTGTAAGTATCAATATAATAGTTGATAACATCATTATTTAAAGTATTAAATGTTACGTTAGTTGTTTCATGAAAAGTGTCGCTGACACCCTTATTCAGGTTTTGGATAGAGACGCCTGTATAGACTTGATGTGTGTTTCCGGATAACATTTTCAACATTTGAAAACTGTCACTCCGATCTTTCGGTTTCCCTAAAATTTGTGAATCATAAACGACAATGGTATCAGCGCCAATGACCCAATTATCCGAGTGAGATTTGGCCACATCTTTTGCTTTTTCTCTGGCATAGTGTTTAACAAAATTTTCAGGAGAAAGGTCAATTGAAAAGTCTTCATAGATTTTGCTGGGGATCACTTGGAATTCCAAATCGATTTGTTCCAGTAATTGTTTCCGCCGGGGAGAGCCCGATGCCAGAATGATTGGAGTTGAATTTTGGTGAATCATCGAAATACCGCCAGTCGACCGATATGGTTGATTTTTTGGGAGCCGTTGCCGGCTGTCATTTTATATAAGTATACACCGTTGGCCAGCAATCCGCCGTATTCATCACGTCCATTCCAATCAATTTGGTGATAGCCGATTGAAAAGGGATTAGTCTGGATCGATTTGATGCGGCGGCCCTCCAGGGTGTAAATATCGACCGAAACAGCTGCCTCAGATGTCAGCTCAAAAGTGAATTTTGTTTCATGTGCAAATGGGTTGGGAAAATTATAGACATGGAGCAAACTGAGTTTTTTGGATTTTAACAGAACCAAATCAATTCGTGCTTCTGTAGGATTATTGGCATTGTCCCAAGCGCTCACGGCCAAAGACAGCTCGTCCCTGTCTGCTTGTATTTTGTGTTGAATTGTACCCGTGTTTAAACTATTTACGTCATATATGAATTGATCGATCGCGAGTGATTTTTCATCCGTTTCCGGATTAATCAAATAGAGCTCGTGACCTATTTCTCCTGTGAGGTTGATGCCCAGTGGATCTGAAAAGCGAATGATCAATTTTTCTTCAGATGGGAGGTGGTCTCCGTTACGAAGCATCCGGCCGGACTCTGTTTCAAAGGTGATAATCGGTCCATCAGTATCGTTAGAAGGCGCCCCGAGTGTCAGTTGAATTCCTGACACCGACCCGAGGGCTTCTTCACCCGCATTTGATGTGATTGAGAACCTGACTTTGGCCGGTTTATCGGAATAGGTAATATCTTTCGGGACGCGGAATTGGGGGGAAAGGACAGCTTCTTCGAAAGTAAAGGATCCTCTGAAAAGGGTTGGGCCGGATTTTAAATAGGATAATTGTTCCTTGGATGAAGCGAAATTGAAAGTTTTGGTCACTTCGCTTGGGCCGTCCTCAAAAACAAGATACCCATCTCCCGCAGTAAAAGGGCTTGAACCATTTAAGGTCCCGATATCCAGAGTGGCTAATGTATCCGGTGTCACTTTTCCATCCTGTACAATTTTTGACGGCACAGGTAGTTTCATTGCCGGATCTCCGAAAAGGTGGAACAATTCACCATCGGAACCACCTGTTTTGACGGATTGCATAATCGACCCCAAGGTCGCATCAGAGATACCGCCATTCGGGAAAAAAGCGGAAAACACTTTTTCTAGATATTGAATATTGCTGGAAACAGTAATTCCCCGAGTAGTAGTGATAATTGCAGAGGCAGCATCCATCGGTGTTCGAATAAGTTCTTCGGCAAATGATTCTGAACCAATTTGATCAAAATGCCCCCAGTTGCACGTACCGGCAATCCAAATAGGTAGTTTCATTTCGGCATGCATGGATAGGATATCGTTTCGATTATTGTTAATAATCAGCATTTTTTCCTGGGCCCATTGAGTAGGATTCCCATGACCGATAAAATTGATGAAAGCTGTACCGGAAGATATTTGGTCAAACAACGCCTGCGTGGCAGCAGGTTTAATGACACCAAATGCAGAGCCATCGCTCACTTCAGGATAATCTACCATATACAGTTTTTTAATTTCCATAAAATCAGGAATAGTTTTGGTCAAACGTTCTGAGTTTAACGTATGACTTTTTCCAACAGATAATTCATAGGATTCTCTTTCAGGTCGGGCAGGGTCATCGGCGACTAATGTTATCCGTTGTTTCCAGAGACCGGCAGGCATTTTTGTTTCAAAAGCGATTATTTTATTCACAAAGTTTGTTACTTCTTCTGTCGTTCTGGCGGGATATCGGCCCAAGGCTATTTCTGGTATGATGCCGTTGAACGCTGCTAATCTATCGTCAGTGGCATGGGAGTAAATAGTACCGACTTCAATTGTTGGCACAATGTTTTTGGATTGCCCGGTGATATTGCGATAGTCATAATCCGCATCCCCAAGTAAAAGGGCTGTGAAGGGTTTTGTGGTCCAGTTTTTCTGCGTCCATTGGAGAAAATGCCGAATGGCTACCGGATCTCTATTTCCCCCAGAAAATTCATCATAAATATCATCCATGGATGCATATTTTGATTTCCCGCGGTGTGTTATTAAAGGCTGGATTGAATTTCGAAACTCTTCCGGGCCAATTATCACATGGTCCGCGCCGCTCAATTGATCCCTCAATCGGTTAAAATTCTTTGTCCCTAGTAAGGATATATCTCCAACATTCGGAATATCATCAGAGCTGAAAGCAAAAAATCGCTGAAGCGTGTCAGCGGGAAGAGAGGTGCGCATAAGGGTCAAACCATTCTGCGAATTGATCGGCGCATTAACTGGTGTCTTTAAATCAGTAATATTCCATACCAAAAGATTGGATCCGGAAATTGAAAAAGTTATATCATTGCCTTTAATCGGTGCGAAAAATTCAAAGGGAGTAGAATAGGATAATTTTCGTGCATAAGAGAGTGTTAAATAATCAAATAACGGTTCCGAATTTGGATTTTCAGAGTTATTTGAAATTCGAAAAGATTGTACGCCATTGGATAAGGCACCGGCAGGAATGGAAAAAGCACCCGATTTTAACCCGAGATTCGACCAGGAAATCGATCGCAATTCCTGAGAATTCAGTAAAAGTTGACTTTTATGATTTGTATTGCCATAACGGGTTGAAACTGATTCTTTGCCGATCATGCCAAAGGATCCTGAAGATGCGATGGATGCCACCGGCTGGACCAATACTACATCCTGCGAAAATGACCCATTTTGTCTGATAGGAGAATTTCCCCAGGCTAAACCGGATTCATGGGGATTAATCACGTCAGTTTCAAAATGGAGATGGGAAAAACCATAATCCACGCTAAGGGGTCCATCCGGTACTGTATTGGCAGTTTCAATTCTTTTGCCCCTCAAGGTTGTGTCGTCAGGAATCAAGAGCCAATAAATCGACTCGGTAAAATATAAATTTTGATGCCAGGACACTTGATTTATATCCTGATCAAATCCAGCGGGACCTTGGCCATAAAAATAGATTTCATCACCTGAATTCAAGCTGCCATCCGATTCGCCATTTACCACGATAGCCAGTTCCACTAAGTTTTCAGGTATGGAAGCAATTCCAGTAATCTTTTGCGTAAGGTCATAGGTGCGGTCCCTGCCCAGGGCAGACCCGGTAAAAAGCATAAAACTGCGAGGGTCCAACGATTCTCCCGTCCCAAGTGCTGAGTGGATAGCGGCACCTATAATCTTATATACTTTATCTTCCGTTAATTTTAATTTGAGCCACCGTCCTGCAGGCAGTTTTTGGATCCTATCAAGGGATCGTTTTTGAGGTTTAATCCAGTTTTTGGCGATATTCCAGTTGATTAATTTTGGTTTGAGTAATTTTTCATGATGGGTTGTAAAACGAATTTTCACCGTTTCACGATGGGTAAAAAGAACCGTAATTGTTTGCTTTGGGTAGTAAAAGCCATCAACTGACAAGGGGCTTATTTGGAGAGTTGCGGTGTTCAAATCATTCAGTTCTTGATGATTGATCCATTCAGTTTTAACAAGAGGAATATCTGAAAATAGGTGAGGACTGGCTTCCCCGGTTTGCGCTGATATTTGGGGTAATTTTGAATCTGGCAGTCCAACAAGGAATTGAACCGGGGCAAGATCATCAGACCTTGTAGGATGGGTAGAAATTTGGATGACTAATTTTTCTGAAGTTGACGAAACTACAGAAATAGTGGTTTGGGCCATTACTAGTCCCAAAAGAAAAATGAGCGATAACCAGTTTTTAATGGGTTTCATAGGCTCAAAATTTAGGGTGCCCAGAAGAACTCTTACTTATAACTTTTTCTAGCATTAAATTATTTTCATCAAAGATTTCTCAACAATCTTGGCTAAAAATAGTTGAGACCCCTTCTTAAAATTCTGTATAACTTTTTTACAATTGTATTTTTTCTCCCAGTATTGAAATTGTATCCGATGGTAGACAAGCGTAATTTGAATGTCTCGTTCTTAACAAGTTTTTTCATTTTTGTAATGAATCATTCATTTTGAAAGGATTTCCTGTGTTTGACCTAAATATGATAAAAGCCGTATATGATCGCATTCCCGGACGAGTAAACGCGGCCAGGAAAGTTGTTGGACGTTCCCTGACACTCGCCGAAAAAGTTTTATACAGCCATCTGACTGAAGGTGATGCCACGCAGGAATATTCCCGTGGCCATTCTTATGTTGATTTTGCCCCGGACCGTGTGGCCATGCAGGATGCCACTGCCCAGATGGCATTGCTCCAATTCATGATGGCGGGCAAGGATAAGGTGGCTGTGCCCTCCACCACCCATTGTGATCATTTGATCCAGGCGAAAGTTGGCGCCGGAACAGATTTGGATGTAGCCAAGGATGTCAATAGCGAGGTTTATAACTTCCTTGAATCTGTTTCGAATAAATATGGTGTTGGCTTTTGGAAGCCGGGCGCAGGGATTATCCATCAAGTCGTGTTAGAAAATTATGCATTCCCTGGCGGAATGATGATCGGTACAGACAGTCATACTGTCAACGCCGGCGGATTGGGCATGGTGGCCATCGGAGTGGGCGGCGCTGATGCAGTGGATGTTATGGCCGCTCTACCCTGGGAATTAAAATTTCCAAAACTTATCGGTGTCAAACTCACCGGTGAAATGAGCGGATGGACATCTGCGAAAGATATCATTTTGAAAGTGGCTGGAATTCTCACCGTAAAAGGGGGCACAGGCGCAATTGTTGAATATTTTGGGGAAGGTGCTGATACATTATCCTGCACCGGAAAAGGTACTATTTGCAATATGGGTGCAGAAATTGGTGCCACAACATCCATGTTTGGCTATGATGGACATATGGCTAAATATTTACGTGCCACCGATCGGTCCGAAGTTGCTGACTTAGCCAATGGCATCGCTGAATATCTAAGGGCTGACGATGAAGTATATGCAAAACCTGAACAGTTTTTTGACCAAGTGATTGAGATCAATTTATCCGAATTGGAACCACATTTAAATGGACCATTTACTCCGGACCGTGCCACACCTATTTCTAAAATGGCAGAAGCCGCACAGAAAAATAGCTGGCCTACGGATGTTAAAGTGGGATTAATTGGGTCTTGCACCAACTCCTCTTACGAAGATATTTCCAGGGCAGCCTCAATCGCAAAGCAGGCAGTAGAAAATGGATTGAGAACAAAAGCGGATTTCACCATCACGCCCGGGTCTGAGCAAGTGCGGTACACTATCGAACGAGATGGCTTTATCGATACTTTTGAAGCATTGGGTGCCAGCGTATTCGCCAATGCCTGCGGACCGTGTATTGGTCAATGGGCCAGGGATGGTGCGGAAAAAGAAGAAAAGAACACCATTGTTCATTCATTCAACCGAAATTTTGCAAAACGGGCCGATGGGAATCCCAATACACATGCATTTGTCGGGTCGCCTGAATTGGTCACGGCCATCGCGATTGCCGGAGATCTTACATTTAATCCGGTCACGGACACACTAACCAATGAAAATGGCGAAGCTATAAAATTAAATGTTCCCACTGGATATGACCTGCCCGAAAAAGGATTTGCTGTAGAAGACCTTGGATATCAAGCACCCGCCGAAAATGGCAGTGATGTTGATGTCGTCATTGATCCTGATTCGGAACGACTTCAATTCCTGGAGCCATTCGATTCTTGGGATGGGCAAAATATTTCCGGAGCAAAATTGCTGATAAAGGCAAAGGGGAAGTGCACAACAGACCATATCTCAATGGCCGGGCCCTGGCTTAGATTAAGAGGACACTTGGATAATATTTCTAATAATATGCTTACGGGTGCAGTGAATTTTTATAACGATGAAACCAATTCAGTTAAAAACCAGTTATCGGGTAAATATGGTGCTGTTCCTGATGTGCAGCGGGATTATAAATTCAATCGAGTGCCCACCATCGTCGTTGGTGATGAAAACTACGGTGAAGGATCATCCCGAGAACATGCTGCTATGGAGCCGCGATTTCTCGGAGTGACTGCTGTATTGGTTCGTTCTTTTGCACGGATCCACGAAACTAATTTGAAGAAACAGGGCATGCTGGCATTGACCTTTGCTGATAAAAATGATTATAACAAAATTCAGGAAGACGATACTTTTGATTTTGCTGACTTGGACCAGTTTTCTTCCGGTAATCCGCTTACCTTAGCTGTGACCCATGTTGATGGATCAACCGATTCCATTTTATGCAATCATACATATAATCATGCACAGATTGAATGGTTTAAGGCTGGTTCGGCCCTGAATCTCATCCGTTCCCAGCAATCGTAATATCAGGATTTTAGAACGAGAAAAGTACCAACTCGCCAATCTATTCGTTTAAAAGGTTGGGACGACACCAGTCCAGGTGGCTATTTTATTACGACATGTACACAAAACCCCCAAAATATTTATGAAAAAGGTATAGTTATTTTACCCACTGACTCTATTTTAGAATCATATTATCAATCAATTATTGAGAAAGATTAATACAGATAATGAAAATCCTCGTTTCTGATCCAATTACTGAAAGCGGTTTAGCCGTTTTGAAAGACGCCAATTTTGATGTCGTTCAATTACCCGATGGCACACCGGAAGAAAAAGCCGAAGCCTGTAAAAATGTCCATGGTTGGGTAATTCGAAGCGGGACTAAAGTCACGGCTGAAATGATCGAGAATGCTGGGAGCCTTCAAGTAATCGGTCGTGCCGGTGTAGGCGTCGATAACATTGATATCCAAGCGGCAACACGCCGCGGTGTCGTTGTTATGAATACACCCGATGTAAATACAATTTCTGCAGCGGAACATACAGTGGCGATAATGTTAACCCTTTCCAGAAACATCTCCATTGGAGATAGAGGGATGAAAAATGGTAAGTGGAACCGCAATGCTCTCGTCGGATCAGAGCTTCGAAACAAGACATTGGGAATTGTCGGTATGGGTAAAATTGGTCGTGAAGTCATGACAAGGTGTCGTTCATTTGGTATGACCATTTTAGCGTTTGATCCTTATATGAGTCAGGACATGTTCAATCCTGAAGAAGTAAAAATTGTTGATTTGGATGAATTAACCACCAATTCCGATTATATTACCGTCCATGTGCCGCTGACAGATTCCACCCGTGATCTTTTCGACTATAATAGACTTTCTGCCATGAAGCCAACCGCCCGGATTGTGAATGTAGCCAGGGGAGGCATAATTAATGAAGTGGATTTAGCCCGCGCTTTAACGGAAGAAAAAATCGCCGGAGCAGCTATTGATGTATTTACTTCTGAGCCGGTAGATGAGTCAAATCCTTTAGTGGCAGCACCCAATATTGTATTAACGCCTCACTTGGGCGCTTCAACTAAGGAAGCCAAAGAAGGCGTTAGCATAGCAGTTTGTGAGCAAGTGCGGGATTATTTGATCCATGAAAAATTAACCAATGCACTTAATATGCCCATTTCAGATATGGCCAAATTGAAGGAGATCCAGGTGAATCTTGATCTATCTGAATTGATGGGAAATCTCCAAGGACAGTTGAATCCAGGAGTAATTAAACGCGTTCAGGTAGAATGTTCCGGTTCCATGGATGAAGCAAAACCGGCCGCACTAGCATTTTTGAAAGGATTGCTTAATAATCGTGTTCCAGATAGAGTCAACTATATCAATGCAGAAACCCTGGCAGTTGAATTAGGAATTAATATTGAACACAGTTATACCAATGATAGCGGTCCTTACACAAATTTAATTCGTACGCGGGTATCTGGAGAAAAAGAGCCAACACGGATTGCAGGAAGTGTATTTGAAGGGAATCGAATCCGATTGGTTAATATTCTTGATTATGAAATGGAAGTCACCCCATATGGGACGATGCTTTTCGCGCGGAATAAAGATGTGCCCGGTGTTATCGGTAAGGTCGGTACAATGTTGGGGGAAGCCAATGTCAATATCAGCGGTTATTTACTCAGTCGAGAAATGAATGACGGCGAAGCATTTGCAGTAGTTCGGGTGGACAATCCAGTTCCTGATGATGTTTTGAAAAGTCTGGGAGATCTGCCGGAAATTCTTTCGGTACAACAGCTGCACAGTTGATCTATGGTTGCCGCTCATCCTTCCAAAACAATTGAAATAGCAGGTGGTGGTGTTGCTGGACTAACGGCAGCAATCCAACTGAAAAAATCAGGATTGGATCCGATCGTCTTTGACAAGGAAACGCAAATTGGTGCTGGACGTTATGGAGATTTCGAAGGGTTAGAAAATTGGATTTATACCCACGACATGCCATCTTTTTTTGATGAAGCCGGTTTTGATTTTAATCAGATTACGACTTATCCAATCACCCGATTTATGGTTCATACACAACATAATAAACCGACACCAATTCATCAAAATCAGCCGTTTTTTTATATGGTTAAACGAGGGGCTGAACCTACGGACCTGGATCACCAATTATATCTCCAGTGTAGTCGTATGGGTGTCCAATTTGAATTGGGTAACAAAGCACCGGAAAATTGTCATATCAATGCCACCGGCACCCAAAAAGCTGCTGCCTATATTCAAGGGATCAATTTTAATACTCAAATGAATGATCAAGTTCATTTATTGCTCGGACATCAATTTGCACCAAAAGGCTATGCCTATCTCATCATTATTGACGGAAAGGGTACCTTGGCCACGGCTTATAAAAAACCAAAAAATTCTGAAATTGACCTACTAGAGAATGCGAAGGAATATTTTGGCTCTGTCGGTATCCGAATAAAAAATGGACAATCTTTCGGGAGTCGTGGCAGTTTTTCTCTCCCCTTCGGGATGTGGAAGCAGCCATTTCAAATCGGAGAAGCGGGTGGGTTCCAGGATTATTTATTCGGCTTTGGGATTCGTATGTCCATGATGTCGGGAAGAGCGGCTGCTTTATCTCTTACCGGAAGAGAAGAAGAAGCAAGAATGATAATAAAAGAATTAAATCAGAAAAGGCGTTTATCCTTTGTGAATCGCATCTTATACGAGCGATTGACTGATGATCAACTAGCAGGAGTTGCGGAAAAACTTTCTAATACTTCCAATCCATTGTCTGTATTATCCGGAGCATATGCCTGGAACTTTAGAAATATATTGCGTTGGATAAATATCGGACATCGATATGAAGTACATCCTACTTAGAAGCATTCAGGTCGTGTCCATGATTATTATACTCTCGGGACTCGTTTGGGGTATCCGCAATAATAATGTTATGCTCGAGTTGAATGCTCTCATCATTGGATCAGGTTTATTTTATATCGCAAATATGTTGTTGAAAAAAGATTAATCATTCAAATTCCTATATCATTATAAAGCGAAAGCGAGGGAATTATGTCAAAACTTTGGGATGATTTAAAAGAAAACATGAAAGAATGGAGCAGCGCTGCCGTTGAAAAAGCGGAGGAAGTGAGCAAGGTAGCGGTTGCAAAAACAGAAGAATTAACCAAAATCAGTAAGATCAAACTGGAAATTCATCAACTACAGCGAGATCGTCGACGAGAACGAGAATCCTTGGGAAAATTAGTCTACGGTCAGGCCAAGGATGACAATATGGTGAATTTTACGGGAAATGCAGAATTCTTTACCCACGTAGAAAAAATTGATAATATTTTAGCTGCAATCATCGGTAAAGAAAATGAAATCGAACGAATCAAGGAAGAGACTGATATCCGGGATAGTGAGGTTTCTGAAGTGGCGGATGTTGAAGAAGTTTCCGAAGAATCACCAGCTGAAGAGGATGCTGAAGACCAACCCGAATCTGAATAAATCCATTGTCTCCTTCCAAACGCTCTTCGCCCGGCCCCGCTAAGCGAAAAACAGCTCTCACCCAATACCTGCTGGAAATTAAGGACTTGGAACCACTTTCCAATGAGGAAGAGGTCCAAATGGCCCAAAAAGCAAAAGCGGGTGATCTGGATGCCATTAATGAATTAGTCACGCATAATCTGCGTTTTGTGGTGGCGGTTGCCAAAAAATTTCAGAAATATGGAATTCCTCTCGAGGATTTGATCAATGAAGGCAACCTTGGATTAATCAAGGCTGTTCAGCGGTTTGATGAAACACGAGGATTCCGCTTTATATCCTACGCAGTGTGGTGGATTTCTCAAAGTATTCGTCAGGCCATAAATAAAACCGGAAGGACGATTCGATTGCCATCTAATGTTACCGAAAGTATGGGCAAACTTTATCGTCAATCCCTGGAACTTGAACAAGTGCATGGAAGAGAACCAACATCAGAAGAATTAGCTGAAATATCTCAAACGACAATATCCTGGATTGAAAGTCTGATTCAATCATACAGCAGCACCTATTCCCTCGATGATCCGATGGAAGATTCAAACACGACCCGTGTTGACTTTCTGAGTTCCGACGATGATCGTCCTGAAAAGAAGATTATTGTAGAATCATTAAAAGATGAGATTCTCCGGATTTTGCACACGCTGGATGAACGTGAAGAAGAAGTACTTCGCCTCTATTTTGGTTTGGATGAAGAGGATCCAAAGAACCTGGAAGAAATCGGAAGATATATGGGATTATCAGGGGAAAGAATACGCCAAATTAAAAAACGCGGTTTGCAGCGATTAAAACATAGTGCACAGTCTCAATTACTAAAAATATACTTGAAATGATCAATTTGGCTGTTTGATAAACATAGCCGTAAATTGCAGGACTTTTTAAACCGAACAAATCATGTTTCGTCGCAAGAAAAAACCCAATAAATACCACAACTATATCATTGTTTCCGAACGTGATTCGGATGTGCAACATTTTCATTTTTCCCGTCAAAAACTGCTAACAATCGCTGGCGTTGCGGTCGTATTTATTTCTGTAACTCTTTTCCTTAGCGCAGATGCCCTCACGGGACTTTTATACAAAGCAAAATTGAATGATTTACGAGCGAATTATCAACAATTAACTCATACATTAGTCGATCTGCAAACAAAACTTGAAGAAGTCTCCGGGCAGGTCGGTACGATTGAGAAGAAAGATCAGGCGATTCGGACCTATGCCGGTTTACCGCAGATTGACCAGGATGTGCGTAAGTTAGGTGTGGGTGGTACAAGTATTAAAAATATAAATATGGATGGCATTGCACCCAATGTAACTGCGCGCATTTCTGAAATTGAGATGGATGTGAATGCCCTGTCGCGAAAGGTGAAACTGGAATTACAAAGTTATAGTACGATGTACGATAAAGTCCGCGATCATTCAGATAACTTAAAAATTATTCCATCAATTCGTCCCGTTCAGAAAGGCTATCTCGGCTCTGGGTTTGGTTATAGAGAAGACCCCTTTAATGGTAAAGTGCGCTTCCATTACGGATTAGATTTTGCAGTGAATACTGGTACAAAAATTTATTCACCTGCCAATGGGAAGGTGACGTATGCCGGGAACCAAGGCGGATTCGGGAAAGTTGTCAAAATAGACCACGGGAATGGGTTTCGAACCATTTATGCTCATTTATCGAAGATCAATGTTAAACGTGGGCAAGAGTTGAATCGGGGGGAGTTGATTGCAATATCCGGGAGTACCGGACGGTCAGCAGGACCTCATTTACATTATGAAGTCCACCAGTATGGCGCACCTCAAAATCCGCTGGATTATTTTTTCTCAGGCTACTTGAAGTAAGCCTTTTTTCCTCTACATCCCTCTCAGTAATTTTCAAGATCATCCCATGAATAAATCATACTTTATCGAAACTTACGGCTGCCAAATGAATGTGGCCGATTCTGAACTGGTTTCCGGCCTTCTCACCAAGGAAGGCTATCGCGAAACTCAAGACATTCACAGTGCCGATGCTATATTTGTGAACACCTGTGCCATCCGTGAACATGCGGAAGATAAAGTTCATTCCCGTTTAGGCTTTTATTACCAGATTAAGCAGAAAAATCCGAAGACCATAATTGGTGTACTTGGCTGTATGGCCCAAAACCTGAAAGAGGATATCCTCGAGTCAAAACCATACGTTGATATTGTATTGGGCCCCGATTCCTATCGCCGCCTGCCGGAAATGATTAGGGAACGGAGTGGTGCTTCTTCCCATTTGGTGGACACCAAGTTGTCAAGGTTCGAAGTTTATGAAGATATGTTTCCCAGCCGTCATGAAGGGATCAACGCATGGATTTCAATTATGCGTGGATGCGATAAATTCTGCACATTTTGTATCGTGCCGTTCACACGCGGCCGTGAGCGCTCCCGCAGTATTGAAGGTATCGTGAATGAGGCCGACCGCGCAGTATCAGATGGTTTTGTTGAAATTACCCTCTTGGGTCAAAATGTAAATTCTTATAATCATGATGGGCAGGGATTCCACGAACTACTGGATGAGGTTGCTCAAATTCCAAGATTAAAACGCATTCGATATACCTCACCTCATCCGCAGGATATGACCCAGAAAGTATTGGATGTGATGGCCAAACATGAGAATATTTGCAACTATGTCCACCTACCTTTGCAGGCGGGGAATGACCGTGTTTTACAACGGATGAACCGGACATACACCAAAGAAGAATTCATAACACTTGCAGATCAAATTCGAAAAGTATTACCCAATGCAGGAATTTCTACTGATCTTATTGTGGGATTTCCCGGAGAGAATGAAACTGAATTCCAGGAAACTTTAGAAGTGATGGAAACAGTGAAATTTGATTCTGCGTACACATTTAAATATTCATCCCGTCCAGGGACGAAGGCGGCGGAATTTGAAGATCATGTTACTGAAATAGAAAAACAAAATCGTTTGGAACGGGTGATCGACACTCAAAAGCAGCACACATTATTACGCAATAAAGAATTTATTGGACGTGTAGAATTGGTTTTAGTTGAAAAGGAAAGCAAACGTTCGACCGATCAATGGGCTGGGAGGACTGATTCCAATAAATGGGTGGTCTTTAATAAAGGGGATGCCAAAATTAAAGATATTGTTCCCGTAAAAATTAATGATGCACGGGGAATCACCCTGCATGGTGAAATTGTTCAAATTCAAGAAATGGAGGCGGCCTGATGAAAATGGTAAAAATATTTGCTGGATTGGTGGTAATGATACTAGTTCTGTTCTTCTTGATGCAAAATACAAGTAGC
>Ga0114933_10000054_pt1 | contig 139189 bp, 181 predicted proteins | sample 4SBtaG_FD_89691 | JGI IMG/M metagenome (GOLD analysis project Ga0114933, IMG submission 89691) | Deep subsurface microbial communities from Kolumbo volcano to uncover new lineages of life (NeLLi) - 4SBTROV12_W25 metaG | ecosystem: Environmental > Aquatic > Marine > Volcanic | place: Kolumbo...
ACATTAATTGAAAAACACAATCTAAAAGTAATTGATACTGTTTCACTACCTACAATTTGGACATTTGATCAAGATGTTGAAACACCTTACATATTTACAGAATTCAAATAACTTGGAAAAAATAATCACCATCATTAATTCCACAATTTAATATTTTTACAATTTTTCCTATTTCTGGTTTTTCTGAAATATTGGCAATTATTCTAATTGTATTTTCAAATCCAACCATGCAGAAATACTGTTCTTTTTCTCTTGAAAATTCTAGAATTTTACCCTCAAATTCACCTTCTTTTAGATGAACACTCCCAAAACAATGACTACATGTCTCTGATGGAGGCCACACGATTTTTTTACATTCATCACATTCTGGAATGCAAAATTTACCTTCAGACAGTTTAGATTCAAAACTCATTTTTCTAACACCAATACTGTTGAAGATGTTGCAGCAGCTGACATATTGTGAACTAGTCCTACATGTGAATTGTCTACTTGCCTATTTCCTAAGTTTGATTGTAGTTGTTGTGTAATTTCAATAGTTTGTGCAATCCCTGTAGCTCCTAAAGGATGTCCTGAACCAATTAACCCTCCTCGGGGGTTGATTTTAAAATTATTTGTTTCATGTAATTCTTTAACCATATCTGTACCTTTTCCCTTTTTTGAGAACCCTAAAGATTCTAGTGCCATGGGTTCGCATACAGAAAATGCATCATGAATTTCTGCAACATCAATATTTTCAATCTTCTCACCTGCCATTTTTAATGCTGTTTGACCTGCAAGTTTTGTAGATTCCATTGAACTAAATGAAATATTTTTTGTAAAACCTGCAGAAATTGTTTTTTGACCAATACCCGTAATCCATACTGGATTTTCAGATAATTGCTTTACTTTTTCTTCTGAACCAAGAAGTATGGATGCACTACCAGTACATGGTCTTGAACAATCAAGTAATCTTAGATCATCTGTTAATTTTTTAGAATTTATTACATCTTCAATTGAATATGTTTTATCAGATATTGCATTTGGATTCTCTTTTGCCTGTTTATGATTTTTCACAGATACTACAGCTAACTGTTCATCAGAAATGGAATATTCTCGTTTGTAGGATTTTGCAAATATGGATGCCCAAAATATAGGATGTTTGTATTCTCCTCTAGAATTATCCCACTCTAAAATTTGTCCTGGACTATCATATCTTTCAGCACCAGAAATAAGGACCAGGTCGGCCAATCCTGATGCTATGTAAGAATATGCTGAAACAATAGAATTTGTGCCTGAATTACACAAACTTTCAATGGTGTGAGAAATATTTGGTTGAATTCCTGCCATTTCAGACAAAACAGGGGAGAGATATTTTGAATTGTTATTTGTGGATACTAAAACTGCATCAACATCTTTTCTATCAATATTGGAGTTAGATTTGAAAAGTTTTTTTGTTGAGTTTAGCAAAGCAGTTTCAATTTTTTGATCATCTTTAGAAAACGGAGTTATTCCATATCCAATTATCCCTACCTTATTCATATTATTCATCCAAAAATGTTTTCTTAAATAATTGAAAAGAGTCTAATGTTTCACCAATTGGATTAAATTGCAAAATAGGTTGATCTATTCCAGCATCTATGAAATTATTCAGTTGTTCTTTACATTCATTTGTTGTACCACAAATGGCTAGTGATTGTAACATGGAATCTGAAACTAATTCATGATTTGATTTAAATCCTGATTTTTTAAATTCTTCAAAAATATTTTTTGTTTCAGAGGAATATCCGTTATTTGCTAAAAATTCACGATATATTTCGCCTACTGACACATAGAATGCTATTGTTTTTTTAGCTCGCTTAATTGCTTCTTCAGAATTTTCTGAAACACATGTGATCAATTGACATGTCACATCAATTTTTTTCTTTGACTGCATTTTGGATATTGTTTCCTTCATTTCTTTTAACGGTCTTAGATAGAAAATCACCCCATCCCCTACATTCCAAGCTAAATCAACCATTTTTTTATTAATTGCTGCAACATAAATTGGAATTTCATTTCTTTTTGGTTTAATTAGCAATGTAAAATTATTTAATTTGAAAATTTCTCCATCATAATTGATTTGTTTCCCTGATAATGCAAGACGAATTATTTCTACATATTCTTTCATTCTCTGTAATGGTTTTTCAAATTTGACTCCATGGTATGACTCTACAATAGGGATACTACTAGTACCCAATCCTAAAACTAATCGTCCATTTGATAATGTGTCAATTGTAGCTGCCCCCATAGCAATAGTTGAGGGACTTCGAGAATAGATGTTGATTATGGATGAGCCTATTTTTTGAGCTTCAGTTTTTGTCGATACTGCACCTAGCATTGAAAAGTTCTCCATACCCCAGGTTTCAGGCACCCAAACTGTGTCTGTTTTTGTCTTTGAAATGATTCCAGTGCATCGTAATACTTCATCTATTGAGAGTAAGGATCCTAAACTACAGGCTATACGCATGAATTTGGTATGGTTTTTGGATATTCTAGTGTATCTGTTTTAGCAATAGGTTAATTTTGATTGAGGCTGAGTATTATCAGATCAGATCCTAAGTACAATCATGAGTTTACAACTATTCTCTGAAAAACATGCTACAAAGCCATCCTTTTGGGACAATGCTACCAAATATGCATCAATTAGCAAAGATGAATCCTTTGTTGAAGAAATAGCATATTGCATGGTTACATTACATAGAACAGGCGCATAAATTTCAAAAATTTATTTTATTATTTTCTCTATTTCCAAAGAACATTCTTCCATATCTTTGAAAGAGTCAACAGAATACCATTTCACATTTTTGAATTTTACAAGATGTAGTTTTCCTTTTTTTGCATAATCAGGAAAAACAGTTTTTTCAATATCTCCTTTTACTGGTAAATCTTTGATCATTTTTGATTGTAAATGGTAAATACCTGCATTCATCCATAAATCTGAAAGTTCTTTCTTTTCTTTGAATTTAGTAATTTTATCATCTTCTGTTTCCAAAATTCCAAATTTGGTTCTTAATTCTACTGCAGCTATGGCATTATCAATTTTAGATAGTTTATTCAAATCAATATTTGTAATGGTATCTCCATTAATTACAAAAAATGTTTTATCTTTGATCATTTTTGCAGCTTTCTTGATTGCCCCACCAGTACCTAAGGGGGATTTTTCAATTGAATAATTGATTTTTATTCCAATTTTTTTTGCATCTAAATAATCTTCAATCATTTCTTGTTTATACCCAGTGCAAATTACTACTTCGTTAATTCCAAATTTTTTAAGGTATCTTAATTGCCATTCAATAATTGGTATATTTTTAATTGGAACAAGGGGTTTTGGAACATAATCTGTAATAGGTCTTAATCTTTTGCCTCTGCCTCCGGCTAAAATTATTGCTTTCATTATTATTTATCAGATTTTTCAGGTTTTATGTTTTCAGATTCTACTAGTTCTTCCATCTTTTTTGCAAATTCATTGTATATTTTTTCAAGATCTTTTAACGGCATTTCAATTCCCAATAGTTTCATAGTTTTGTTCCAAGATTCTATGTATTTTTCATCATCTAGTCCTTTTCCAAGAGTTTCAGCTATGGAATGAACTCCTTCTGTTTTTCCTAGCGCATAAATTGCAATATCTTTGTCAGTCAACATAATTATTCATTCTCTGTTAGATAGTAATGTAATTCTGTATAGCATTCCACACAATATTCTTCAAAATCTGTGTGATCACAATCATATACTTTATTCACATCATTTTCACATTTTGCACAAGTAGGCATGGTACTTTTGTTTAAGATTTTGAAATTTTGATGCCACCTAAAGCCAATTGGATTGCAGCTGGAACAAACATCATTGCCATAGATGCCATTGGATCTTTACCTGAAGATTCTGCAGCAGGGGCAGGATTTGCTAAAACTACAACTCCGCCAAGAATTATCAAAATACCTGAGATGATTATCAAAATTCCTAATCCCTTTGAAGGCTCTTTTCTAGAAATGAAAAATGCAATTATTGGCAATATCAATGCTGGTCCACCCAGACCCATTCCTCTTTGCATGTGGTCAAGTGGCAAAAATCCATGATCACTATCTGTTGACATTGCAACTGCTACATCTGCAGCATAAAGTGAAAGTAATCCTATTGCTATTCCAGCAAGGATCAATGAAGCAGTTAATGCCATATCAAAAATGAACTTTTCACAATTAATAAACCTAATCAGATTGATTGTACTACTGCCTTCTCTTTTAGCATGTTTAGTTTTTCAATTAACTGATCAATAGATTCATCATTTTTTCCTACTAGATTGAAATGACCTAATTTCCTCAGAGGTTTTGAAATTTTCTTACCATACATTTTCAAAAATACATTGTCAGTAGAAATTTCAAGTGGCTTGTATTCCCCTTGAAATTCTTTTGAGCCCAGTATATTGTACATTATTGTATTATGGATTAGTTTGGTACTGCCCAACTCTAATCCTAAAATTGCTCTAAGATGTTGTTCGAATTGTGATGTGTCACTTGATTGCAATGAATGATGACCAGAATTATGCACACGTGGTGCAATTTCATTAATCACTATGGAGTTATCTTGAGTCACAAACATCTCTATTCCAAATATACCTGCCCCTTTTAGAACAGTCATAGTTTTTTCTGCAATAGTCTCTGCTTTCTTGGTAACTTCTTCTGAAACTCTAGCAGGGGCTATTGTTTCACGTAAGATGTTTTCTTCATGGATATTTTCAACTAATGGATATGTTTTGATTTGACCTTTTGTGTTTCGAGATGCTATGACAGAGACTTCCATTTTAAATGGAACAAATTTCTCCAACAATAACTTCTGTCCTTGGAAATAATCAAAAGCTGTTTGAATCATCTCTTCAGAATCAATCTTGTAGTTTCCACGACCATCATATGCATCTCTTCGAGCTTTTAGTAATGCAGGATACCCATACTCTTTCAAAGTGTTTTTCACATCTTCGATATTTTCTATTTTAACAAAATCTGGAACTGGAATATCATTTTCTTTCAAAAAAGTTTTTTGTAAATATTTGTCTTGAATTATTCTTAATGTTTCTGGAGATGGATTAATTTCTGCATTTTCTTCAACTGATTTTAAAACATCACTATCTCCAGATTCTATTTCATATGTGATGATGTCTGATTTTTGAGATAATTCGATAATTGCATCTTTATCTTTAAAATCCGCAATAATTTGTGTAGCACCTACCTGTGCTGCAGGACAATTTTCAGTAGGATCCAACACAATGATTTCAGATATTTCATTAGGCATATTTTTGGCAGCTTCTGCAATCATCATTCCTAATTGACCTCCCCCAATTATGCCGAGAATTTTCCCCATATCCACATGTGGATTTCTCGATTAAAAAAATCTAATGTCGACATACAAAAAATATCTGATTTTTGTAATAGAATTGTTAATTACTCTCTTGTTTTTCATATTATCATGGCATATTCTAAAAAACCTCTTGTAGGAATTATCATGGGATCTAGTTCAGATAGTAGAATTATGCAAGGGGCAGCAGAAATTTTAGACGAGTATAAAATTAAACATGAAGATCAAATTGTATCTGCACATAGAACTCCTGCAAGATTAGCAGAATATGCTAAACATGCTGAAAAAATGGGATTCAAAATTATCATAGCTGGTGCAGGAGGAGCTGCACATTTACCTGGAATGATAGCATCACATACAACAATTCCCGTAATTGGTGTACCTATCTTGGTATACAATGACAAACATCACAAAAAAATAGATACTGAAAAATTTTCTGCTTTTGGTGGTTTAGATTCATTATTGTCAATTACTGAAATGCCTTCTGGATCTCCAGTTGTTGCAGTTGGAGTAAACAAAGCAGGTAATGCTGGAATATATGCCATGAAAATTCTTGCAAATGAATTTCCAGATCTGAAAAAGAAATTAAAATTACATAAATCAAATCAGCATAATTCAGTTATGAAAGAATCAGACCAATTAAAAAAACAAGGTCTTTCAAAATTTGCTAAAAAGAAATTCAAATAATCTAAGTTAATAAAGTAAATTGAATATTCTTCTTCTTTAATGAATCAATCAATAACTGAGCTTGTTCCATTCCTTGTGTTTCTAAACTTAATGTGACTCCTGCAGAACCAGCATTGATTTCAGAACTTAGTCTGTCATGTACTACTTCAACAATATTTGCATTGGCCAGAGTTATTTCATCTACTATTTCCTTGAATGCCCCCGGTCTGTCAGGCAGTAAAATTGATAATTTTAACAATCTACCCATTGCTGCAAGGCCTTTGTCTACAATTTGGCCTAAAAGATACATGTCTACATTACCTCCTGCTAAAACTGCTACAACTTTCTTTCCAACAGCGGGTTTTTTTGAAATTAAATATGCTAGACTTGAAGCACCTGCAGGCTCTACAACAAATTTCATTCTTTCCATTAATAGGAACATTGCCTTTGTAATTTCAACATCATCAACTAGAACTATTTCGTCAATGAGTTCTTTGATTACTGTAAATGTTAATTGTCCTGGCACTTTAACCGAAATACCATCAGCTATAGTTCTATCCCCCCCACTTGAAGTGATAGAACCTTGTTTTACTGAATCATGCATTGATGGAAATGATTTTGACTGTACCCCTATGACTTTGATATTGGGGTTTTTTTCTTTAATTGCAATTAATGTACCTGCAGCTAAACCTCCACCTCCTATAGGTAGATAGATTTCATCTACATCTGGTAAATCTTCCAATATCTCTAGTCCAATTACTCCTTGTGCTGCAATTATTTGTGGATCATCAAATGCATGTATCATGGTTGCACCCGTCTCTTTTGCTATTTCTTTAGCTTTTGATGATGATTCATCATAATTTACACCCTCTAAGATTACATTAGCACCATAACCTCTTGTAGCAGCTACTTTTGCAGGAGATGCATTTTTTGGCATTACAATAGTACAAGGAATTTTCTCCAATGATGATGCAAATGCAACACCTTGTGCATGGTTACCAGCTGAAGCTGCAACAACACCATGTTTCTTTTCTTCATCTGTTAATGATTTTATTTTAAAATAAGCTCCACGAATTTTGAATGAACCTGTCTTTTGTCGAAACTCTGCTTTTAGATATACATCTGAACCAGTTATTTCACTAAATGTAGGAGTGTGTATGAGAGGTGTTTTTTTTATTTCATTTCCTCTTAATGCATTTGCAGCTAGTATGTCATCATATGTGGGGTTCATTGGAAATGATGCTATTGATTTGGCGTATTTGTCTTCTTCTATTCAAAAATTACATTTTTAGTCAAATTTTGTGTGTGAAATTTCAGGAATGCCTAAATACTTGGAAATTGTCGTTGAAATTATACACAGGGACCGGATCTCCCCTTTGAGATAATATCTCATTTTCCGGTTTCCTGGGTTTTATTATTAAGATTGAATTACTGTTTCAAGTTCGGATAATCGGTTTAGAATATTTTCTTTAGTAGAGTCAGACATTTTTCTAGGATCAAATACCCCCTCACGATTTTCATTTTTAATAAATTCCAAATCTAATGATAATAAACATCCTTCTTCACCTCCTACTAATTTAGGATCATCAATTAACACAGGGGATGTTTGGTATGTTTCTACAAGTAATGAATCAAGTTCAGAAAACAGTTTAGTCTTTTTTTCAGACAGTTCTTGAAAATCAACTCCAGCATCTTTTTGAATTTCTGAAAAAACTTTTTCTCTAAATTCATCATTTTCATAAAATACTTCAAATAATTTTTGATGATCAAAATCCTTGTAACCCATCTCTTTTAGTTTATTCAAAACTATTTGATCACTATTATCTGAAAGTTGTTCTTGTTCATTTTTTGTCAAATCCACAATTTTAGAAAGTTCTTTTTGACACTCTATAACTCGTTGATCTGGTTTATAATATAATAAAACATGAAATTGTAATGACAAATGTCCTGAAATTAAATAATTCCCTTCTTTAATCTCAAATTTTGTAAAAATTCTTCTAACATCTTGATTGTTTGTAATCGAAACATCTTGTAATGACCAATTTTTTAATGAATCATTAATTTTTTGGAAATAGTCTGATATTAATTTTGGATCAAATGTTTTTTGGTCTGTAATTGTAGAATCCCCCATCATAACTTTGACATCAATCATTTTTGTTAAATCAATCATTTTTGGCAGGTATGATTTTTGAATGGATTCATTTTTTTCATTAAGCAATTGAATGAATTCATTAGAAGATCTTGAACCTAATCGCACATGAAATATCGAGAAACTGCTCTCCTTAAACCTTCATGATTATATCTAAATAGATTAAATGTGAATTATAGGCATGGGAGCACCGAAAAATACATGTGAGCATTGCAAGGGAAATATTACAGAGTATTATCATGATGGGTATAAGGGAAAAAGAGGTAAATGCCCTAAATGTGGAGTAGATTTTCCCCTAGAATGAGGTAAAATATGACTGAAGAAGAAACTAAGACCAATCCAGAATCTGAAGAAACAGAAAGTAATAGTGTTGTAGATATGCTACTTAGTAAAAATCAGCAACAAACACTAGATTCAGAAAATATGATTTTAGAAACTCAAAAACGTGTTTGGGCTGCCCTCAAAAAAGGCTATGAATATTCCGGATTAATTGACGAGTCAGATGCATTTCTAAGAAAAAATGTTTTTTCAAAATTAGACATGGTTGTGTTGTATGTAGATTTGGTTGGATCCACTACAATGACCTTAGAAATGCCTCCAGAAAAAATTGCAATTATCATAAGTTCATTTTCTCAAGAAATGGCAGCAGTTATCAGACAACATCATGGTTATGTTTTAAAATTTGTAGGTGATGCAGTTATTGGTTATTTTGTAGGAGATAAAATGCAAACAGGAGACAATGCAGTAAATTGTGCAAAGTCAATGATTTCTATTATCCAAAAAGGAATTAACCCAATTCTAAATCAATATGATTATCCAGATTTGATGGTAAAGATTGGAGTAGATTTTGGTCAAAACATTGTAGTGAGATATGGAGCAGATGAAAAAAATTCTCACGTAGATTTGATGGGGCCTGCCATGAACATTGCAGCAAAAATTCAAAATATGGCAAAACCAAATCAAATTTTGGTCGGTAGTGATGTATACCAAAGATTGCACCCTAGTTCTCAAAAAGATTTTTCCCAAGTAGTTTGGACTAAAGATGAATGGAAATATCGTTCTAGAACTACGGGTGAAACTTACAATGTGTATGAATTCAAAGGGTAAATCTAAAAATTAAACTGTAAAATTATCGGGACATTCTACATGTTCATAATGATGCTCTGTAAATTTTTCTTGAACAACATAAATTACAATTTTATGAAGATCTTTTTCTCCTATGTCTTTTTTACATTTTAGACATGCTTTTTTTGATGCGTCCATGTGTATCTGCGATCCAAAGTGCGAATAGATAAGGATCTGCGATCAGCTCAAGTTGAGCTAAAACGACCCACATTTAGCTTCATTGTTTATCAAATGACTAAAGCAAGCCACAAATATAGCAAATATCGACGTTAATTATGGATAATATGGTAGCAAATCACCTACGTGACTTGTACGGATTAAATCCAAACATACCTCACATAGCATTCCAATTCCCAAGATTGCCTCCAGGACTATCAAATCCTATGTTCAAAAACCATGAAAATCCTATGAAAGAACAATTTTTGAAAAACGCTGAAACGATAAATCAAAAATTACAAGGATTCCAGCACATGTATCAACAATATGCAGCAAGGTTACTATCCATGAATTCAACAGTTATTCCACCAGGACATCCTGCATATACAAGACAAAATTCCATAGAAACTCTTCAAACAGAAAATGATAAACTGATAAAAGAAAACTTGGAATTAAAGAAAAAATTAGAAAAAGAGTCAAATTCTAAATAATAATTTCTAGTTCTAAAAATTGCAATTAGACAACATCCTTATTAATTTAAAAAAACTAGTTTGATCATGGTAAAAACTCCTGCAGATAAATGGAAAGACACAGTAATCAAATACAGAAAACAATGTCAGAAAATTTTAGATATCTCTAACAATATCAGATATGCAGGAGTGGTTAATGCATATGGTAGAACCTTAACGGGAATGATCAAACCAAATCTAAAACCTCTATTACAATCAGAGGATTTTAAGAATGAGTTATTTGTAATTTCTACTTTGGTTTCATTAAGAAAGGATACCGTTGGCACCATTGGAAAATTAGAGCACGTTGTTTTACAACATCAAAAAATTACAATTGTAATTTTACAGAAAAATAATGTAACATACTATGTCTCAATAAATAGAAAAGAAAAAGGCTTAGAGAAGATTGTTTCTTTGATTAAAAAGACAATCTAAGCTGGTGTAAATCCTTGATATCCGCCAGTTTGTTGATCTTTATCTTGGAAAATAGGTTCGAATAATGAAATAAGATAACCATCAGGATCTAACACTATAGCATTTTTCCCTGCATCTTTTTCAACTATATCACGATGAATTGTGACACCTTTTTCCTTTAGTTCGTCAACTGCGGACTGTACATCCCCAACAAGAAATCCAATGGTAATTCCATTATCAATAGAATCACCAATATGTTGTGCTGTTAATGATGCTGGATGTAAACTCAATAGAGCACCAGAAGTACCCAAATCAACCCATGATCTTCTTTGATTTTTAATTGGAAGACCAATGATTTCATGGTAAAATTGTAGGGATTTGTCAATGTCTTTAACTGCTAAAATTACATTGCCTACTTTTTTGATGTTCACAGATATACTAGCTAGAAGTTCTTTAAATCCATTGCGTCATTGCACTTCAACCATAGTTTCGGTTCTATCAACCCCACTAATTTTCTGAATTTGGTTTGCCACTTCTTTAATCTGAATTAGTTCGTTGACATCAATTATTGCAACTGCATCAAATTGGCCACTAGTAGGAAATGAATCTGCAACAGATGTAATTTTTCTCAATCTTGCAGCAATTAGTTTTTTTGGAGATTTTACTAAGATTATTGCCCTTACCATCCCATATTTACCTCCACTTCAATCAAGGTTTCAGTTGTAACAATATCTTTGATTTTTTTAAAATCAATTACCATGTTGTTAATTTCATCAATATTTCCTTGTAATAGAACACTAATGTCAGCCCTTCCAGCAACTACCATAATCTGTTTTACAATTTTCCGTTTTTTCTTTAAAATTTCAACAACTGAATCCACCTTACCAGGTTTGACAGTAATTAAACACAAAGCACGCATGAATAGTATACGTCACCGGATCGGATAAAGATTCCTAGTCAGATGCTTCTTGTGAACGAGCCTCTTCAAGATATGCACGTCGTTCTTCATTGACTTGCTCTTGATCAATTTCAATATCATCATCTACTATTACAATGCCCATATCCCCTGATGGTTCATCTTTTACTTTTTTGGTTTTTGCTTTAGATTTGGTACCCTTAGCTTTTGTTACTTTAGCTTTAGTGGTTTTCTTTGCAGGTGCTTTCTTTGCAGTTTTTTTAGTGGTTTTCTTTGCAGTTTTTCTCTCAACCATGAATCTCGAAAATCAAGAGGTAGGGTGGTTTTTAAAGATTATGCAGAATATGATTTAGATCTGCATGTGAAAAAATTGTCGATCAAATGAGCCATCTGAGTCAAGAATTAACTCATGATGGACTTTATCATGGAATAATTATTACATTTTCTATTGGAGGTGAAAGGACATAGCAACATTAGCAGATTACCAAATGATTGGAGATAGTGCATCATTAGCAAAAATAGGGGAACAGACATTTACAATAACATTTGTAGAAGATTCAGACTACACCCAAGGAGATATTGTAACAAAAGGGGTGAAAATTACTACAAAAGAGATGTTTGAAGTGGATGGAAATCATATTAACAAATTCCACACTACTCGTGTAGCAATTGTTAACAAGTTCAAAAATGAAAAACTACGTGAAGACGTTAACCAGAAACAAATTCCACTGGGACCCGTCAAATGCATATCAGAAAAATCAGCATCAGGGAAAAATTTCTTTAATTTAGTAGATGCATAATAAAAGATTTTGAAGATAGGTTTTCCACCTTCTCTTTATTTTGAAAGAAAAGGGTAAAATGAAAACCAAAACTATTACATCAATATTCTACTTAACCCTATTGTAATTTTAGAAAGTGACGATGTTTATGAGGGGAATATTCTCCTAGATTACTACAAAGTAGTGAAAAGTATGTTTTCACACATATGATTAAACAGTGCCGCGGGCGGGATTTGAACGCGCGACAGCCCGGTCTTCAGCCGAGTGCTCTCCCAGGCTGAGCTACCACGGCACTTAGAAAAAATGGATTGTGTTGAGGAATTAAAGTTTGTCATTTTGAAGATAAATGGATTTCACTTATTTTTTTATCAATTTCTAAAGTAGATATTGCGATCGTGTATATTCTAAGGAATACAATGATTCACAGTACAGGATATTTCCAACCAGTCAAGTTTTTGTTTCTGATTGGAATCCAATTGATTGTACAAATACAACACGTCACAGCTTTCAATATCATTTCCCCACAAAATTGATTGATAGATGCCCTTTGCTTGATTATCAAAATTATCTGAAGATATGTCCCCCATTCTATCAAATACCATCCCAAGTTCTGAGGGCATATTACACATCATTCTATGCCCTTCAGGGAGATTATCATATGATTTTTGTTGAGCTTGATCATCTGCATATTTTATCAACCCAGGTAAAGCAATTGATAGTCCAACTAACACAAACATTAGAATCAACACTATTGCTATGACTAGAAACCAATTAACCAAGTAAATTCACCAATTAATTCACCATATGTACATAGACAAAATTTTATCCTTTAGACTTTCCAAGGAATATCAGGTACATTTTTTCGTTTATTGATTAAACGGCCCATTACAAAAAATAAATCAGATAATCTATTTAGATACTTTATGCAGTTTGAATTGATTTCATCTTTTTCACTTAACAATACAGTTTGGGTTTCTGCACGTCTAACAACAGTTCTAACATGATGAAGTTGGGCAGCAGATACATCTCCTCCAGGTAAGATGAAATTTGTCAATGGAGGTAATTCTGATTCAAATTTATCAATATGGGATTCTAAATTTCCAATCATTTCTAGGGAAACTCTATTTTTAGAATCATTGAGATTTGTGTTTGAAAGGTCAGCACCTACTACAAACAAATCATTTTGGATTTGAGATAAAATGCATACAACATCATCATCTAAAGAATGAGTCAACACAATCCCAAGTGCAGCATTTGCCTCATCTATAGTACCATAAGATATGATTCTTGGATGAGATTTGTCAATACGATAATTTCCTTGTAATCCGGTACTTCCATCATCACCAGTTTTTGTGTATATTTTCAATAATTTACTGATTTTGAAATAACTATTATGTGATTCGTAATGTGGTAATATTATGATAAAAGATATTTTCAATTCAGCTGCTAATTTAAAAAAAATCAAACGACAAGGCTGGATTGATAAACTATCATTAAAGAATCCAGAATCAGTTGCTGATCATTCGTATTCTATGGCTATAATGGGGATGATTATATCAGATATAGAAAATTATGATAGTGAAAAAATTCTTAAAATGGTTTTACTGCATGATTTAGCAGAATCAGTGATTGGAGATTTTACTCCTGATGAGATTTCCATAGATGAGAAAAATAAATTAGAAAATAATGCATTTTCAAAAATTATCGAGGATTTGCCTGTAAATGTAAAAATCCAGTATGAGGCTCTATGGAAAGATTATCAGAATGATAAATCACCTGAAGCCAAAATTGTACATCAATTAGATAGATTAGAGATGGCCCTTCAAGCAAAAATATATGAAAATGAAGGTCACCCAAAAGAGAAATTAGAGCCATTCTTTGAATCAGCAAAAAAAGAGATTACTCATCCTAAATTAAAAGAATTATTTACAAATATCATTGGGGAATAATAGACTTGGAAGAAAATGAAAAAGATCAATTAATTGATGTGCAAAAACAGGTAATTGGAATCTTGTTTGAAGTAATTAAAAGACTACAAGCAAACAATGACTTGGACGAGGAATATTTTCAGATTTTATCTAGTGGGACAAAAAAAGAGAACCGCATTGCAGAGATTCAAAACGAACGAGCAGAAAACGCAAAGATTGTTGGCAGATTACTAGAACAGTTAGAAACTTAATTTCCACAACTACAATCATCATCAGAGATAATTCTTAGATGGGCAGTTTGCATGTATTTGTCTTGAATATAATTTGCCAAATTGACAATTCTTACTCGTGGTTCTTTTGTAGTCCAATTACCCTCATTTTCAAACCAAAACTCTATTTCATCAAGATCATATCGTTCATTTTGTTCCACTAGACTTTTGAAAATTAATTTTATTTCATCAACTTCAGATTCGGATAGTTTTGATTTATCCTCAACCATAGTAGTGATTTCATTTAATTTGATAATTACTGGATTAGTCAAAGGCATATTTTTCAAACTATAATATTCTATAACAATCTTTAGAGCAAAAATTGTTATAGCAATTGGATTATCTGTGAATAATGCAATATTTTCAGGCTCTAAAATTAGGTCAAAAAAGAGTTGCAGAAGCAAGAGAATACCTCAATACTTTAACTAATGGAAAAGCAATGCCTGCACTAGCTCTTGCAAGCAATTCATCTAGTAATTGGGCACCCGTTGGTGAGGAAAACTTGTATGCATTTGTGGATGAATCCGCAGGGTTTGTATTGACTGATAGTAGTGGATACATCCTAGCTTTGGTGGATAAAACAGGTTCCTCTAAAACGATCGTTCAAGGAGTCACAAACCAACAAAAAGAAGTTCTAGAGAAAGCATTTGAAAAAGACAGTATTCCAAAATTTGAAGGTAAAGTAATCTTACCTGTATAGTATTAAGAAAAAATCGTAAGCTTTAGAAAGAATATAGTATTGATAAATAAAATGAGCAAATTCTCTCAAGAAATTGAAGTCGGTGGCCATTTAATTGACTCTTCAATATTGACTAAGATCTTTGATAAAATCATGGACTTGCACGGAGAGTTTCAAGTTGAGGAGATTGATATTGGTAAAAAGAAAAGAGACCAATCATTTGCCAGATTATCAGTAACGGGAAAAAATCAAAAACATTTAGATGAAATTTTAGAAACAGTTTATCGCTTAGGGGCAGTATCAAAAATCCAACAACAAATTACATTAAAAAAAGCACCAAAAAACTATGTAATGCCAGATAATTTTTACAGTACAACTAACAATCATACCAACGTATTTCATAAAGGAAAATGGATTTCTGTTGAAAATATGATGATGGACAAATGTATAGTAGTTAAAGGAAATAGGGCATTTTGTGTTCCAGTAAGAGATGTGAAAAAAAATGATCAAATTATCGTAGGAGAAAAAGGTATCAAGATTACACCACCAGAACGTCCACGAGAAGGAGTAAATGTTTTTGAATTTATGGGAAGTTCAAGTTCTAGTGAAAGACCAACTCAACATATTGCCAAGAAAGTTGCAGATGATATTTACAATACGAAAAAGAAAGGCGGTAAAATTGTCATTGTCGGCGGTCCAGCAATTGTGCACACAGGTGCAGATGATTCAGTATCAGAATTAATTAGATCAGGATACATTGATGGAGTATTAGCAGGGAATGCATTAGCAGTACATGATATTGAATATGCAACGCTAGGAACATCATTGGGAATGAACGTTCATGACGCCACACTAGCATACCACGGACATCGAAACCACATGGACACAATTAATGCAGTTTTCAAAGCAGGTTCAATTGCAAATATGGTAAAAAACAAGAGATTGACAAAAGGAATAATGTATGAATGTGTAAAAAATAAAGTACCTTTTGTGTTAGCTGGATCCATTAGAGATGATGGGCCATTGCCAGATGTAATTACAGACGTGGCTCAAGCACAAAGAGAGTACAAAAAAGTTCTAAAAGATGCAAGCATGGTAATTATGATTTCAACAATGTTGCACTCTATTGCAACTGGTAACATGCTACCTGCCAATGTCAAAGTAATTGTGGTAGATATTAGTCAGCCAACAGTTACAAAACTGATGGACAGAGGAACATGGCAAGCTCTTGGAATTGTATCTGATGTAGGGGCATTCTTACCTATGGTTGCACAGCAGATTAGAAAAAAGAAATAATCAAGGCATCAATCTTGGATGCAATAATTGTAAACCATCTGCATTAAGATCAATAGGATGAATTTGTTCGCTGTGTTTTATTCCACGCATTTTTGTGACTTGTATAGTTCTCTCCATGGTATCTTCAATTCTAGTATGACGAAGTTGAATTATACCTGAAGTCACAAACCACTCTAATGGAATTTCATCATTTTCAGAATATTCTGATAAAATCAAACTAGTCACTCCAAAGTTTTCCAAAGCTTGAACCATACCTTGTAAACCCTGTCGCATGTAAAATTTATCAGAATATTGCATAGCTAAAATTGTAACAGAATCGATTACGACTCTTTTTGCTTCAATTCGTTTAATGCTACTAAGTAGTAATTTTGTCAAATGTTCAAATGGTAATTGTTCTCCACGATAAAGTGAATCATCTTTTCCAATTAATTCATCTTGAATTTTAAATGGTCTTGCATCAATCATCAATAGTTTATCCTGTGAAATTAAATCATCAAAGTCCCAACCATATGATTTACAGTCATTTTTTACTTCCTCAATATTCTGAGACATTGTCACATATATCCCAGGTTCATCGAAATCTTTAGCACCTGAATGGAGATACTGTAATCCAAATGTGGTCTTTCCACTACCAGGGGGACCTGAAACAGTCACTGATCTACCTGGTTTTAACCCTCCAGAAATCACAGAGTCCAATCCAGGTATTCCAGTCTTTACTTTAGAATATGTAGAGTCCATATCGATAATTGAATTAAGACAAATTTTCTATATAAAGAAGGAGACTAGTTTGATTCTAACAAGTAATTTCAGTATGAAATTACAAATGAATATTCTTTGAATTAGTCCATAATGATTCAAAGAGAAGTTTCATTGAATATACCATAGATTTTGAATTTGTCCACATTGCAAATAATTCTTCAGTAGAATTTGCATTTTTGGTAAAGAACAACATTTCACCATTATCTTTTAAGATAAAACATAGATGATTTTCAATGTCTTTGCTTAGTTTTTTAATATTTTTTCTTTCCAAATCATCAAAGATGTATGTGGTTTTTTCAGAGCATGCACTCAGTAATCTAAATTGTTGTTTTGATTTTACAAATGATTCAAGGAAATCGCCATGATATAATTTAAGATAATCTTTTTCGGAGCCAAGAATCAAAAATTCATCATTATAGCTATCAGTCATTTCTGTAATTTTAGAATGTATTTGATTGGAACCTTGAAGCATTTGGAATTTTTCTTCTACTTCATCATGAATTGAATCAAAAGCTGGTATGTCATCCCATAATTTAGAAAGACCTTTTTCCATTTGTTCAAGGGATTTTACTCTTTCTTTTTCAGAATTGACTAAAATCCAAATAGCTTTGTCTAGGGGTAATGCTGTGAATTGAATTGGGTGTTGGAACGTTGCAGATACAACGCCTTTGTTTTGTAATGCAGATAACAAATGATATGTTTCAGTTCTCGGTAGTTTCAATGCTTTACACACTTCAGGAGCAGTCTTTGCACCATACTTTCCAAGATAAATGAAAACTTTACTTTGATTTGATGTTAATCCATATTGTAATAATTCTGCTTGAACTTTTTCAACAGATAGTTTGTACTCATACATTTGTGAGTCAGGTGTTGAATCAAATACTGAACTTTGTGTTGTTTCTTTTGCCATGTTTTTTCAGGATCCTCCGTTAGAAGACACTAGGCTAAATTGATGTATAGCTAAATTTGTTAGATCGATCTGATCGTTTTTGTCAATTTTATGATGTTGTTTATTAGGTAATTTAGGCACAATAATTCACTAAACCCCAATTTTAATTGAATTTTCTATTGAAATGGCTTTTCCACTGTAGATCGATTTTAGTGTAAAATTATCTCTCATCAGGGATGACTTTAAGAAAGCAATTTCAATAATTCCTTCACTACCTCTAAATGCAATACAGCCCATGTCTTTTTTGAGCCCTTTTTCAAGAACATTGTTTAATGTTGATAAACATCTTTGCAGATTTTCTAATTTTGCTTTAAGTTCATCTACTGCCTTGAAATATAATTCCAATTCACCTTGTAATCCCAATCCATTGTAAACTAGAATTTCATTTAGATTATACCATTTATCACTAATTCCTTTTTTACCTTTTTTCTTTTTATCTGCTTTGTCTTTTGATTTTTTCTGCGCTTTTTCTTTTATTTTTTTATCATCTGATTTTTTATCATCTGATTTTTTATCATCTGATTTTTTATCATCTGATTTTTTATCATCTGATTTTTTATCATCTGATTTTTTATCTTTGGATTTCTTTCCATCATTAGAAGTACCTTCAAATTTTGCTTTAAATGCAAGAAAATCAGGATCATCAGAAGATGATTCTTCATTGATTCTAATTTTATCGCCCAACATGTTGGAATATTCTAGAATTTGGGATTCAGTGTGTTCGATTTCTTGTTCTAAATTTGTCTTTAGAGCATTTACTGAACTAAATCTTTCAATTAAACTCTTCAATTTTCCTCAATAGTTGTCATAGATGGTAAATTTTCTTTAAGTTGACTTAGAGTACTAAGTTGTTTTGTAGCAGTTCGTAAGAATGTAATTTTCTCAGTCAAATATGATTTTTGAGTTTGAATTAATTCTAATAATTGTGGAGTGACATATTCAACAATTTGTGTAATTACTTCTGGAGGATAATCAGTGAATTTCTTTGTTTCAGTTTTTCCGTTTGCAAGTTTAATTATTAGTTTCAAGTTTGGAAGCATAGAGATTGTAGCATCTGGTGGTAGATTGAAAATTTCAGGATGAACGTTAGTTGAAAATCCTAAAAATTGAGTAATTACTTGTAAAGCATTATGCAAATCATCAATAACATTAGTTTTTTGATCTTCTAATTCGTAAATTTGTAATGATTCCTCCATCAGAGTGTTTAGTTGTGTGAGTGTTTTTGCATTAACATCATTTGGGTCCACTGGTGCCTGTTCTGGAGTAGCAACTTGTGCTTCTGGTGCCTGTGTATCCGTAGATTTACTAGATTGCAATGATCTAAAATCGTACAAAAATTACATTAAAAGTTGTATGTTCCTCAATGTTACACCATTTTTGGGAATACAATATTGTAATAATAGGCATAGTAATAGTAAATTAGGGTAAATAGTTGAGATTTTCTTGATCGCTATTGTTACATCAATATGTCTAATTAGTAACATCCACTCTTCCAACATCAATTTGTCTTAAAAATGACTTTCCAGTATCATCATAGCCATTAATGAAAACATACAAGTGATATGTTCCTGCAGGGATTACTGTACCCCCAGAATCATTTTGATCTGGCCTATCTTGAATTTGCCAGAAATGTAGATATGCAATTTCATCTACAGCTACAAAAATACTATCTCTGTCCTCATCTAGCATCCAATTATCATTACCTCCCCCTCTTTCACACTTGTTATCACCTTGCGAATGTAAGATGTTAGTGTTTGTAGAATTTACAGAGCAAATCAATCCTGAATATGATGTTCCATCAGGATCATCTAAATTCTGAAATACAGCTCGGGTTCCTTGGTATTGGAACCAACTACCGTCAGGACCACTGTTGTATGTAATGATTTGTAGAATTTCATCATTGTCATAACTGTAATATGTTGCAAATTCAGGAGTAGGTTCAGGAACTTGCAGGAAAGAGCTCAAAAGAGGAGCTGATGTCATGGTGTTATCATCTATTCGCATGTAAGTATCTAATCCACTAACATAATTAACGGTAAAATTTAATCGCTCACCAACTGCTAGAGTAACTTCAGGAATATTGGCATTTGTAAAATTGAAATTTCCCCAAATTTCATCTGCATCAAAATCACCATCAGATTCAGGAATACTTCCGGCATCTTGGAATGGGATATTTACAGAAAATGATTCAGCAATTTCAGTTGCATTATTTACACCATCCTGGGTTGTCATGTATATTGATAAATCTAATACAGATGCTGTGTCACCAAACTTTGCATTATACAAATCAGAAATCTCAGTTATAGGATCAGGATTTTCTCCTAAGCCTCTATCATTCCAGTGGAAGATTTGATCAATATCACCTTCGAAATATTCTCCAGTTCCATCCCATCCAATACGTAACGGTTCATTTCCATCTTTGATATCAACATCATTATTTCCACCAGTAAAAGAATCCGTATGAACAGGGGTAGTATTCCCATCTATGTATAATTTACAACTTCTATCACCATCTCTTACAGCTATAATATGATGCCATGTGTTATCATCATAGTCTAATGGACTAATACAAGTTACAGATTCACTCGGCGTATTATTTTCAACATAAAAGACAATTTTTCCTCCATTTCCAGTATTACCATCTCCAAAAGATATCCTATATTGATCATTTGTTGCAGCACCTTCTTCTAAGAAAAATATGGTTTGTCTACCATCTGCAGGCAAATTATTAGCTCTAACCCACAATGCAGTAGTATCATCAGTCCTATCAATATCCATTTGGGCATTATCTGCGTCACTTTGAGATTCAAAACAATCATTTATTCCATCAAACGAATAGTATGGCGAATTATCTGGTCCACCATCTTGATTCCATGTAGGGGTCGCACCTGAGGAAGGTATCAAACTAAAAACAGCAATGGCTGCAGTCTGTCTTCTATCACCAAAAAAATCAGTTTCACTTTCTTTAGAGCCTATTGAAGATTCAATTCTCCAACCTGTTGGTAAACTCATGCTAGCTGTCGAATATTCTATTGTATTATACCAATTACCCCGCCAATCATCAAAATTAGCTGTATCTCTAGTCATTGCAGCAAGAATAGTTAGTGCATCAGCATTTGTAGTTGTTGCAGTCCAACCAGTAGATAATTTATCATCATTAGTTCCTCCCTCATTCCTACTAGAAGAAACATCATATACGAAACTGTTATTATTATCTACAGAAAATTCTAAAATTCTCAAGTTAGTTGTTCCAGCACCATTATCCCATCTTGCATCAATAGCTGTTGGCTCACTTGCACCTGCAATTTTGTACCACATCACAAGACCTCTACGTTCACTAGTACTACCATAATGGTAATCTTCAATAATTTTTGTCCAACCATCAGTTGTAGTTGAATCTACAGCAACATATTCTTGATTAATTGCAGCTTCAGTTGTACCATCATTTCCAGTACGTGTAGCTGCTATTGCTATTAACAAATTACCTTCTGTAGGAGTCGAACCAAATGTTGCAGTTGGTTCAGGATTTGAAGAACCAGCAGCATATTGTTCTCGAGTTACAGATCCACCACCAGTACCACATACTTCAAGTGGATGATTGTATCCTGAAGAATCAGGTTCGTTTGGAATATCAGAATTAAAATGATAAATCACATCTACTTGATCATTATCCCCAGAAGAAAGTTCTGATAAAGAGTCAGGCATATGTTCGTGTAGAATTCTTAGAGATGCTTCCCAATTCCCAGTAGGAATTACTGTTACATCAGATGAGTTTTGTAGGAAAAAATTCATCATACCCTCTGATTGTAAATCATAATGCTCTCCAGAAACTTCTGCAGATGTAGTAGCCATCTGATATGTTGCACCACCGGCATTAGTAGGAGTATCAAAAGTTTCATCATGGAAAAGTAAAACACCTCCATCAATGTCATCATCATCAAGTCCAAGCGATGTAAGGGCAGTACCAGATTCTAGAGAAGATTGTACCTCTCTAACTTGAATAGTGGATGCCACTTCATTTGAAGGCAATCCATTGAGAAGTGAAGTTGTAAATGTAATCTGATCAGCATCATCACCAGATACAGTATATACCCATGAAAAACTAGCACTCTCTCCAGCTTGTAGGTTAGGGTAGGATATAGGAGTAGGTCCAGAAACTTCTGCAGCACTACAATCAGGAGTACATGCTGATGTATCAACGACAACCGGAGCAGGTTGTAAATTCAAAATCGGTGCACCATTGGTGGAATTATTTACCACAGTCATTACAACAGTAGTATCAAAAGCAGTTGAAACAACTGGAGGATAAAGATTAGTTGTAAGATATAGAGATGCATCGCCAACTGAATTGATGTATGATGTTTGGCTTCCTCCTCTATTTGAAATTAGTTTGATTGTGTAACCTGTAGTATCAACCATATCAAAATCCACAATGGTACCTAAATCAACTGTATTTCCAGGGGATATTATTTCAGAAACATCAAATTTTCGAGTTTCTTCAGGAGCACCATCTTCTTCAATCCATATCGATGTGATTTCTAGTGGGACATCACCTATGTTAGAAACAACACCATCAAGTTTTCCCGTGTTTATCTCAACTGATTCTATTTGGAATGCTTCACTAGATTTTTCTCTCTGTCGTTGTTCTGAAACAATTAAGGATTCAGAAAAATCCCCCATCAAATCCATGCTATAAGTCACATAAGATAAAGAAGCAACTATGGTAACTACTAAAAATACTGTACCAACTACTGCACTTAGACCTCTATGTTTTCTCATGGTGCTATCTCCTGAGTAGTAAATTGATTTCCTCTTTCCGTAAATACAATAATGTCAATATCATCACCAGTTGTCCACGGATATGTTGCATTAGTAGTAAATGTGTCAGAAATTGCCATCCCACCATCAGTATAATAAAATGTCTTCAGAGATTGCAAAGTTACTCCATCTACAAATTCCATCTCAGTAACATTTAGCCCCAATGTTCCAACATTAGACATTGTAACATTGAGACAACTTACAGGACCAGGATAAGCACAAGTTGTAGAAAACCAGACATTATCAAATACAAGGTCTTCACCAAGTTTGTTTACCTGAGTAGTAAAAACATCCTCCATCTCTTGTTTTTGAATACTAATACTTGTTTGAGACCATCCAAGCATTGCAGCACCCATAATACTAACAGCAGATAAAAGAATAGCACTAGTTACAATTGTTGCAAGACCTTTACGATGTTTGAATATTGTATTATTTGGACGCTTTTTTGGATTATGCAATAGCAAAATAATGGAAAATTACTGTATTATTACTAGTATGTAAGAAACTGAACTTACAGGGTAGGCGTAGCTGCATCAGGATTTTCTTCAACTTCAGGAACAGATTCAGTTTGAGGCTCTACCAAATCTTCAGATAGTTCAGTTGTTTCCTCTGCTGTTTCTTCAGCAGTATCTAACAATTCCTCCGTTTGAGTTTCTTCAGCAAGATCCACAGAACCTATTGTATGTGGAGGACATGAAACATTAAGGCTTTTTGATAGTAAAAAGAATGTAGGAAATAATTCATGATAAATCATTGTTAAAATTTTAGGAACATCATTTTCATCTTTATTCAATATTTCATTCCTTTCATCAGAATCTCCATGGATTCGAGCAATTCCTTCAATAGCTAAACGTACATTTTTTGGATTTGATAATGCAGTAAATCCATATTTGAAAACAGATTGATCTTCACTATTATCTACTTCTTCAATGTTGGCCTCTACATCATATTTGTCCAATTTAGTAATTTTTGGATCATTTTTACTCATGGCAATTGAACTAAGCTCAATCTGTGCTTTCATAGTGAATTAATTTACTAAAAAATCATTATTACAATGTGTATGTAACATTTCCACACATATAACAGCATTAACTGTAATTGAAAGTAATATGAGCACCATTGGAACAGAAAAACAACCTAATTTCATCAACTAATCGCTCTAGAATTAATTCAGACAAGGTAAACTTGTCAATGTCTATTTCCAAGATCAAAAAAGACACTCACAAATTATCAAAAATGTATGATTTTAAAAAATACATGGATTCATCAGATATGATTTTTCCTGAAGAAATGGATGAAATGATTCCAAAGGATACCCCGCCATATTTGGATAATGGGGAACATTATGTTGAAAGGATTGGAAGGGCATTGAAATTTTTCAAACAATGTGCATTGATTGGACCCAGTGGAACAGGAAAAACTCACATTGTATATTTGGTTGCAGAACTGGCAGGATTACCAATGTGGGAAATTAACTGTGGTTTGGCAACATCTGTTTTCGATTTGTTTGGAAGATATGTTGGTTTAGGAAAAGAGAATTGGATTGATGGGTTAATTACAGGATGGTGTAGAAAAGGAGGGATTCTATATCTGGACGAGGCCAACATGATGAAACAGGATGTTGCAACTAAACTCAACCCGCTACTGGACCAAAGAGGTCACATGGTATTAACAGAAAAAGATAGTGAAATTATTCATAGACACAAACATGCTTACATGATAATTAGTATGAACCCTGTATCATCTGAATTCGCAGGTACAAAACCAATCAACGCTGCTATGAGAAGAAGAATGAGTGTTTGGCTAAACTTTGATTATATGAGTATTGGAGATACAATCGACGATAAAGAAATTACAATGGTTGCAGAACGTGGAGGAGTGCCATTAATCGATGCTGAAAGTATTGTAAAAGTTGGAGCTAAATTAAGACAAGAATACAAAATGGGTGATTTGCCTTATGGTCCATCAGTAGGAGACTTGGTTAACTGGGCAAAAATTTGTTCGGATGGTGCATCAATTATGGATGGAGGAAATGAAACATTGGTTCCAATGACAAGTGATGATCCAGAAGTTCAAGACGAGGTAAGACATATTGTCAGAAAAGTTTTGGAAAGTCAAACAGCTGCAAAGAAGAAGGTGTAACTTGATTGAAAGATACAATTCAAGATATCGCACACAGTTTATTTTTTGAGATTTCAGGAAGAAAACCAATAGATATCGATACATTTTTTCAAGATCAACAGTATTTTCCTAAAATTGAATATGAACCAAGGATGACCGTAGTTTTTCCAATGCCTAGACAAATTCAAGGATTTGAAACAATTCAAGGATGTGCTTTTACAAATTTAGAAGAATCTCAGAATACAATATTTTCACTATATCTAGCCTCAGTTATTCATGCTGCAGGTCATGCAAAGGTAACTGATTTTAAAAAATACAAAGAATGGATGAAGGGGAAAAATAAAAAACGAGCATTTGAAACATTTGAGTTTATTGAAGATATCAGAGTAGATGAATTTCTAAAAAATGAATATCCAGAATATTTTAGTGAAATAACAAAAATTGCAGAATTTTTCAATGTAATCAATAAGCAAAAAGAGTTAGAAGATGTTAAAAATAATTCAAAAAAAATATTTTCAAATAAATTTGTATCAGAAATAAAAACTAAAAGAAAAGAATTACGAGATAGAATCCTCAACACCGATTCTAAAGATAAAGAAGAGATTGTAAAAATTGCAGATATTATTTATGAATCCTCTAACATTACATCAGATCACATGTTACCTTTTACAGATCATTATAGCCACCCTAAACGAATTGAAAAATGGTTAGAAAACATTATAATTCCAATAGATGGAAAGTTTCAAGATATTGTAACAAGATTTGGAGAAGTATGGTTTGAACAACTAAAACGAAGGGCTAAAGTTAGGAAAAAATATGGTGGGATTACCGAAGACTTGGAATTTGATAAGATTGATTTTGCTCCAGAAAACATTGGAGAATATCTTAGATTAAAAAATGCAACTCACTTGTTTTTGAAAAAAATGTCATCAGCAATGAAAATGACACCAAATGTGATGGATGAAGGAATGCCTGAAGATATGGGACTGTTACAAATGCAGGCTGCTATTCAAGCAGTTGCAGCTCAAAATGACAGTATTCAAATTTTTGAACAAGACGATTATAGAAGAATTGAAGAAGAATGGGCTATTGTTGTAGATACCAGTAGTAGTATGAGGTTAAAATTTGATGAAATGAAAAAATTTGCAATTTGTTTAGGGGAAGCAGCAAATGAAGTAAACTCTAAAAATGGAAAATGGGGATTTTTCACGTTTAACAATAATTTCACAATAGTAAAAGATCACTATGAGAATTATGATCAAAACTCTAAATCACGAATTGGAGGAATTGAGATTCAAGGATTTTCATTTATTGCTGATGCTGTAAAATTATGTTCTAGAATTCTAGAGAGAGAGAATATTGAAAGAAGGTATATCTTTTTGATTACAGATGGTCAAGCTTTAGGAACATATGATGCGGATGAGAAAATGAAAGAAGCGATTGAGGCAGCAAGAAAAAAGGGTATCAGCGTAGTAGCAATTGGTATTCCTACCGGAGTAACAAAGATTTTCTCATTGTGTATGCCCTATGAAGGATTAAGAAAAACTGTTGCTAAATTTCTAGGAGCCTATACAGCTCTTGCAGGCGATGATCTGTGAAAATTTTTTATGTATTATAATATAATAACGTACTAACCATAATTCCAATAATGGGATATTCTGTTTGACTTTTTATAATCAACACAACATCATATGTTATTACATGCATCACAAATTAAACAAAAAACGTGCTATCAGTACAGTACTTACAACTGTCATCATCTTGGTGTCATCAGTTGTACTTGGTGCAGGTGTAGTTCTTTATGGAACATCATTGTTTCAAGGGGAGACACAGACTGAAGCAATTAGTGTAAGTGAAGTTAAATTGTGGGTACATGATACCGAACCAGAAGGTGTTGCTTGGGGGGCAACCGGTGTTAGAAACACTGGTGATAAAGTGATTGCAGTAAACAAAATTTCAGTTCGAGGCATAGACGTTCCATTTGGTCAATGGTACGCAGATATAGATTTGACAGCAAGTGAATTCCAAAAATCACTTAACCACACAGGTTGGGCAAATGTAGATCCTGGAACTACAGGTCCAGCAATGTATCGTGCAGGAGAATGTGCAACAGCACCTGAAGATGCATTCTATCTATGTATAGATCAAGATGGATGGGGTTCAGGTACTAATGTCATAACTGCACAAGCAGCTACAGGACCAATATCTATGGAACCAGGCGGTTCAGCAGTTATTTACTTTAAAGTAAATAATGGAAGCATCACAACATTGGACTCAGGAGTACAATCCAGTGTCAGTGTATTTGCAGGACAGGCAGGAGCTCCTTATTCAGTTATAATTGCAGGTAAATCTTAGACAAAAATCAAAGATTCATCTAAAAATAGGCTCAATAGATTAGATTCTTTTTACTCTGTAATTCAAAAAAATTACATACTTGACTAGATATTCTATTACTTTGGATTATGGTTAGTAAAATGAAAACCAAACTAAGCAAAAAACGTGCTATCAGTACAGTACTTACAACTGTCATCATCTTGGTGTCATCAGTTGTACTTGGTTCCGGCGTAGTTCTTTATGGAACATCATTGTTTCAAGGAGGAACTCAAACTGAAAATATTGCAGTTTCTGGAATGAAGGTATGGGTACATTCATCTGAAACAGAAGGTGTTGCTTGGGGCGCAACCGGTGTTAGAAACACTGGTGATAAAGTAGTAGCCGTAGATAAAATATCTATTAGAGGTTTAGACATTCCATTTGGTCAATGGTACGCAGATACAGATTTGACAGCAAGTGAATTCCAGCAAGCACTCAACTTTACAGGTTGGGCAGGAGCAAATCCTGGAACAACTGGCGGGGCAATGTATAAGGCAGGAGAATGTGCAACAGCTCCTGAAGATGCATTCTATCTATGTATAGACCAAGATGGATGGGGTTCAGGTACTAATGTCATTACAGGACAAGCAGCTACAGGACCAATATCTATGGAACCAGGTGGTTCAGCAGTTATTTACTTTAAAGTAAATAATGGAACAATCACTCCTCTAGACTCAGGTGTGTCAACTACAGTCAGTGTATTCGCAGGAAAAGCTGGCGGCCCACAAAGTATCACCGTAGCAGGAAAATCAAACACAGGATAAGATATTTTTTAAAACTTGTCCATTTTCATCTTTTTATCTATTCAAAGTTAAAAACACAGTAATTGTGTGTATTGTAATGTTTCATACTGTTCAATATAACTAAAAATTCATCAATATGATTGAGTCTGATGGGTAAAAAGAAGGAAGAGCAAGGATTAGAAACATTTCTGAAAAGTGAATTTCTAAGTGAATTAAATAATGAAACTCCAAAAGGTTCAAAATTATTAGAAAAATATCCTCTGAAAGCCCCATTTAGTTATGCAAATATTTTACAAGATATGGAGACAGGAAGTATTTCATATCAAGTAGATGAAACTAAACTTAATCAATCTGAACAAATTGTTTACAATCAACTTTATCGTTTAATTGAAGAAAATCTTGATTCACCTGAGAATATTGAAAAAGATTTTGGGTTCATCTCATTTGTAAATAAAGTTCTTAAAGAAAATGAGAAGTTATTTGAGGATCAACCCCTTGCAAGTATTGAAAAAGTAAAATATTATCTAGAAAGAGACATAGACGGATTTGGAAATATTGACCCTATAATGAATGATCCAAACATCGAAGATGTGAGTTGTAGTGGGATAGAAACACCAATCTACGTGTGGCATAGGAAATTTGACAGTATTGCTACAAACGTAACATTTGAAGATGCAAAATTAAATTCATTTGTATCTAGAATTGTATTCAGAGCTGGAAAACATATCAGTTCAGCATATCCAATTTCAGATTTAGCATTACAAGGAAACCACAGAATTTCTGTATTATATCAAAAAGAAATTACACCTAAGGGGACTAGTTTTACAATCAGAAAATTCAAACAAGACCCATATTCTGTAATTGATTTGATATCTTTTGGTACAATCAGTGTAGAAATTGCAGCATATCTGTGGATGTTAATGGAAGCAAAAATGTCCATCATGGTTATTGGTTCTACAGGAAGTGGAAAAACAACAATTCTAAATGCAATTACAGGTTTAGTGAATCCGGATTTTAAGATTTTTTCAGTAGAAGATGTAGCTGAAATCAACATTAAACATGAGAATTGGTTTAGTTTGGTTTCCAGAGTAGGTTTTGGTAACAAAGGCGAAGGTGAAATTGGATTGTATGATTTAATTAAATCAGGAGTAAGACATAGACCTGACTATATTGTCGTTGGAGAAATTAGGGGTGCTGAAGCATATGTAATGTTCCAAGCAATGGCTACAGGTCACGGGGGTTTATGTACAATGCACGCTGATAGTTTAGAATCAGCTAGTAAAAGATTGCAACAAAAACCAATGGATATTCCAGCATCATATATGGCATTGATGAATTGTGCAATAGTAATTAGAAGAGTAAAAGGCTCAGATGAAAAAAGTACCCGAAGAGCAATTTCAGTTCAAGAAATTAAGACATCTGATTCATATCATAATGCTTTCAAATGGAATCCTAAAGCAGATTATTTTGAACCTCAGTTGGGAGATAGTGAGATGCTCAATAGAATTTCATTACAGACAGGATTGAACATGGATGAACTTTTAGAAGAATATGAAAAAAGAAAGATTGTTCTAAAATGGTTAGTAGATAGAGGTGTCAGAAGTTACGATAAAGTTGCAGGATATGTTGGAAAGTATTATAGAGATCCTGAAGCACTAATGAAGAAAATCGAATATGGTGTATAAACATGTCATTCATAAAAAAACATGAAGAAGAAGATAAGAAGAAGAAATTAAATAAAAAAATTGATCCAGAATTACCATTTTTTATCACCATAGTAACATTGTTGGCCACAAGTGGTTTTGGCCCATATACTATTTTTCTAAAAATTAAAAATTTAGATTTGCTGCCTCATGTTAGATTAGAATCATTAAAAATTTTAAAAAGAATTGATGTTTTAGGTCAAGATCCATTAGTAGTAATGGCTGAAAGTAAAGAAAAAGGTTCTAGTTTTGGAGATTTTCTTAGTGGGTGGGTCTCAGCCATTCAAAGTGGTGGAGATGTAGTCAATTACCTCAAATCAAAAATGGATGGCGCATTTGAATTGTATGAATCTCAACAGTCAGAAATGGCAAAAAAAGTTGAGACCGTAATTGAAACATACATGACAATGCAAGTTGTAGTTCTAGCAATTTACATCATCATTACAGCTACATCCACAGATGGTGTAGGTACGGTTCCAGGTCCAAATGATATTGATCCAATATATTTTGTAATCATTTTGCCTCCAGTAGTATCAGTATTGTTTTCAATTATTGCAGGGAAATTAAACAAATCAAAAGTTGATGAGTTAGATTTTAAAAAAATCTTAATGTTTGGATTGCCAGGAATATTAGTTGCAATAATAATTAATTATTTAGATCTGCTACCTGGATTGAATTTGTATGTACTAGGAGGGGCATTGATTGCAGCATCATTATGGCCTGCATTAAATTTTAAAGACAAATACAAATTTTCAATTGATGCTGAAAGGGCAACAGCTCAAATTATGAGAGATGTTGCAGAAGCAAGAAAAGCAGGTTTAGGTCCAGAAAAATGTGTTGTAAGAACCACAAAAAGAAAAGACTATGGATTGTTTAACAGAGTTGCCAACGGAATTGCAAATAAACTTGAATGGGGTATGACATTAGACGATATTTTTGATTATATTAAAAAAGAAACTAATGACTTTAGAATTTTAATTAATTTCAAAGTATTGTTTGAAATTATTTCAGCAGGTGGAGGAAATGTCAATACTTTAATCACGTTAGCAGGAGTTGCTGAAAAAATGCACAATCTAGAGAAAACAAAAAGAGAAAAACTGAAACCATATGTCATGGTAGGATTTATGTTAATTGCAATTACAGGTTTTACAACATTACTTGTTATTGAATCACTAACAAGTCTAGGTGCACAATTAGAAGAAAATGAGGCAAAAAGATTACTGTTAGAATCAGATGCAAAATATAGATTTCAATTGTTAGGAATTGCAATATTAGTTCAATCATGGATTTCCGGGTTATTTTTGGGTAAAATTACCACAGGCTCTTATTCGGGAGGGTTCATGTATTCAATTTTCCTAGTTGCAACATCAATTGGAGCAATAGTCATGATTTCATTAAAAATATTCAGCGTATCCTCAATTTTTGGAGGATAACTGTATGTATTGTCATGTTTCACACTGTTCAATATAACAAAAAATTGAGATGAAAAAATTAGGTTGAAAGTTATTTTTCTTATATTAGGCATAATGCTCAGTATTTTTGTTGTGCCAGTTCACGCTCAAACCACATCAGAATTTGGACATCAATTACATCCAGAAAAATTACTAGAAAATACAGAAGCAACATTACAAATTTTTGTCACTTCAAATGAAATGATGGTTCCAAAGCAAATTGAAAATCTAAATGTGATAAGTTCAGATAATGAAGTAATTCAGATATTAAATGTTGAAAATGGAAGTGATTTATTTACCAAAAATGTATTAATTAAAGCCAAAGAGCCAGGTATTGCAAGTATAGCATTAGCTGCATCAGGATTTACATCTAAAGAAATATCATTAGAAGTTTTTACAAATAATAATCATCCAACTCAAATGTTAATGAAGGTTTCACCAACTGAATTTCCAGTAGACGGACCAAGATTTGGATATGTTGCAGTAGAATTAGCTACATCAGGAGGGTTACCAACTATTACAACTCAAGACATTGCCATCAATCTAAATACACCAAATGAAGACATAATAAAAATACAAGATACAGAATTAGTTATTTCTGACGGGGAATATTATGCATTAACACAATTTGAAATTTTAGATTATGGTGATGCAATAATTTTTGCAGAAGCAGAAAATATGAAAAAAATTAGTAGTATTGTCAAAGTGTTTGAAGCTACAACACCACTTCAACTACAACTATATGTTTATCCTGAAAGCTTTGTTAGTTTTAGTGGTTCTGAGGGATATGCAATTGTACAACTTTTAGACGGAGATGGACTTCCAGTGGTGGCAGAAGAAGATATTCATTTAGAATTAGGAGTTCAAAATCCAGATGTTTCAATTAATACTAGTCATGACTTTGAAGAAGTCACCATTGAAGAAAGAAATTTAATAATTGAAAAAGGGAGCTATTCAACATATACAAAATTTTCGCCTAGACCAAATCTAGGGGAATTTACTTCAAGTTTAGAGCAAACATATGAGATGTTTATTTCAGCAGACAATGTTCTTACAAGTGGGGATTCATTTACAGTACTTCATGATGAAATTGGAGCATTAGAAGGAAAAGGTCCATCAGTAACACAAGTTTTACCATTTTTGACTACAGGAAAATCAGAAATTATTGCAGTTACATATTATGAAACAGAAATTGAAGTTTCAAGGCAAACAGGAGGATCTACATTAGGCTCCACAAATAGAGAACTTACGTCAGTTACAGTTCCCGTTCAAGCCCAAGAGGATCATAAAATAAGCTTTTCATCATCTGAAGAAGACACTGTTGAACCAATTAATCCGTTAATGAAAAAAGGTGAAACTGCCGCAATAGTATTTGGACAAACAGGCAATATTGCCCCTGAAAACCCAGTTAGTTTCTACATCACAGATAATGAAGGTGTGAAGCAAATAACAGGCGAGCCAGTAGGTCCACTTGAAGATGATCTAGAATTGATTGTGGACCCATTGATACCAATTATTTTAGCTGAAAAAGAATTTCCTGCTTTAGGTTATTTGAATGAAGGTGCAGAGGAAGTGGAGGAAGCAGAAGGGGCCGGCACTGCAGAAGGAGAAGAAGCAGAAGTTGATCCAAGACTTGGAGCCACTTATTTTATTTCAGATGGAGTGTTAAGTTTTTCAGCAAATGAATATGTGGATGTACATTCTATCACAATAGAACGAAATCTACCATATGCAGAATTTAATATGATTTCAAATGAAGTAGGAACAACCGATTTATCATATCAGATGGGAGGATTTGAAGGGACTACTACAATTACAAGTCATACAACAGATCCTGCAGAAATACATTTGTCATTTCCAAAAAATATTTTAGCAAATTCTAAAACATTTGCAAGTATTCAAGTATTAGACTCTGTTGGAAATCCTGTTTATGCAAATAAAGATATTGAAATTAAAATAGTTTCGAATGATGAGACAGTATTACAAGTACCTGAAGCATTAACAATAAAAAATGGAAATTATTTTTCAACATTTGAACTGACTACATTAGATGAAGGTCTCATTGAGCTTGCTTTACTTTCAGAAGATTTTTCTCTTTCAAAATATGATATCAATGTAGTAGACATAAGCCCAGTTTTGTCAATGGAATTTTTAGGAGGATTAAATTATAATGAACGAATTGAAACAAAAGTATCCGTCGCCATCCCCCAAGTAACAACTTCATTAAGTGGATTCAATGTTGAATGGGATGTTGAGGGTGGAGAAGTTCTCACTACCGATGATATTACAAATCAGCAAGGAAATGCAGTCGTAAATATACTTGCAAATGATAAAGAAGAAATTTCAGTAACGGCAATAGTTTCAGGTAATGGGCTAAGTTCAACTACACTTTCAAAAAAGGTCACAGTATTGAATATGCCAGTCATTGAAGATGTTGTAGATGAAGAAACAAAATCAGAATTAGGTTTAGAATTACCAATTGATAGTACAATGATGGTATTAATTATAATTCCAGTGGCAATTGGAGCAGGATTATTTTTCCTTAAACGTACAGATAGATTAGATTTGATTACAGACAAAATCCCCATTGGAGATAAAATAGAAGAAATTAAAGAAAAAATTTCAGATATTAGAAATCGGTAAAACAATTGTAAATAATATGACTAAAAAAAGAGAATACTTTTCCCTACATATTTCAAATAGAATTTAGTATCATTGAAACATAATGTTAGAGACATTAACAAATTATGAAATATTTGGAATCGGTTTGGCTTTGATCATGCTTATTGTAGGATCTATCATAGACATTTGGAAAAGGGAGATACATGATTATTATTGGATTGGTTTTGGCACAGTTGGTTTTCTTTTAGTATTCATTAGTTCAGACATCATACCCAATCTAGTAACTATGGGATTTTCATTAATCATTGCACCATTTGTCATACTAGTTTGGAGAATTGGAATGTTTGGAGGTGCAGACGCTTTTGCATTGATTGCATTAGCAGTAATTGCTCCCATGGCTACTTTATCAGATAGCCCCATAACGCCTTTTACAACATTATCAAATGCAGCAGTATTGTTTATAATTCCATTCTTAATCAACATCATTAGAAATGGAATATCATTGATGAAAGGAGAGAATATTTTCGATGGATTCGAAGAAAATAATCTAAAGAAAACCATTGCAATGATGATTGGGTATAAGGCTAAAAATCCAAAATTTGCGTTTTCAATTGAAAAAATTGAACAGGGTAAAAAGAAATTTAGTTTATCAATGCAACATGCTGAAAATCAAGAATTCTGCGATACTCCAAATACTTGGATTACACCAGGAATACCATACCTATTACTCATCACAGGTGGTTTTATCATACAATTATTGTTCGGAGATCTAATTTTAGATAGACTTCTAGGCATGTAATATTTGAAATCATCATGGATCTGTAACATGCAATAACATACACCCCCTTATGTCATAATTAGAAATAACAATTCTCAATGACACTTACTGAAACTGTTGAAGAAGGAATGTTTCAAACAGAGAACCCTATTCATGAGCTCAATAGGATGCTTGTAAGATATGACCTAACACCAAATCAATCTAAAGTGTATTTGTTCTTGAGTAAAATTGGTATTAAAACAGCATCAGAAATTTCAAAAGCACTCAAAATTCCAAGAACAGAAACATACCATTTATTGTCAACTCTACAACAAAAAGGCATAATTTTTTCAGTATTTGGTAAACCTACAAAATTTAATGCCGTTGGTTTAGATGAATCATTAGAAATCCTACTAAATAATGAAAGAAACAGAATCAGTGAACTAGAAGCTGGTAAAGAAAGTTTAATCAAATTATGGAATATTATTCCAAAATATGGAGAAGATGATGAAGAATCACAAGATAATAAATTCCAATCTCTTCAAGGTAGAAACTCCATCTTAGTAAAATTAGAGCAGATGATTAAAGAATCAAAAGAAAATATTCTAGTGTTAGGAACAGATGCAGATTTTAAAAGATTTTACTTTACAGAGTTTACAGAATTATTAGACAAAACAAAATCTGAACTTAAAATTTTAACTGATCATAAAGCAGACATGCCAAATATTTTTGAGAATATTGAAGCTAAAAAAGTAAAAAAAATTGAAGATAAGAGTAGAGAAGACTTTTGTTTTATCATAAAAGACGATAGTGAAGTGATTTTCTTCATTAGCAATAATAAAGTTAAAGACATGCTTGCTGTATGGACAGACTCCAAGGCATTTGTAACAACATTAAGATCATTGTTTAGTCTTATGTGGAAAAAATCACACCACCTTAATGAAACAGATGCTGAATCATTATTAGGCTCAGAAATTACTTATGAACATAGATTAAGAGAAATTGAACAAGAAAAAATGATATTAAGTTATCTGCAAGATAATTTCAAAATACTAGAAAAAGGAGAAAAGAAGAAATGAGTAAAACAGATAAAACAAAACAAAAAGAAGAGATGAAAAGTTTAGAGATTTTAATTATTGATGATAATGAACAAATAACTAAAATGCTCACCACATTCTTAGAATTAAAAGATCATAAATGTACAGTAGCAAATGATGGAAAAGAAGGGCTTAGTCTAATTAAAAAAAGTCGACATGATGTGATTTTATTAGATTTGGCCATGCCTGAATTTGACGGTTATTCAGTAATTAAAGATCTAGAAGAAAATAATGCATTAAAAAATCATAAAATCATCGTATTTACAGCATCTACAATCACACAAGAAGAATTAGATGAACTTGTAAAAAGAGGAGTTACATCATATATCTTAAAACCAATTGATATTGATGTTCTACTTTCAAAGCTTGTAGAGACTGCTAACCAATAATATTTAGAGGTGCAATCAAATGCTGCCAATTAAACACACATTGTTTATAGTTTCAGGATTATCAAGTTTTATCATTTTTTACATGGGAATTGTAAACTTTCTAACATCTGTTGATGAATCAACAGGAGTGATATTATTGATATTTTCTGTTTTTGTAGCTACTGGTACATTATTAGGTACAGTACATATTTCAACAAGCATTACACAACCTATCCAAAAATTAGCAAAAAATATGGCAGAATTTTCAAAAACAAATAAAATTTCAAATGAAAATCAAATTAAAACAAATGTAAAAGAAATTTTTGAATTAAATGAAAATTTTGAAAGTATGGGTGAAAAAGTTGAAAGAACAATTGAAGTACAAAATGAATTTGTAGAAAAATTAAAAGATATGGATAGAAAAAAAGTTGAATTCTCATCAATGGTATCACATGAATTAAAAACTCCACTAGTTCCAATTTTAGGATATGTTCAGATGTTACAAAAAGAAAATTTTTTGGGAGATTTAAATGAAAAACAAAAAGATGCAGTTGAGGAAATATACACATCAACAATTAAACTAGAAAAATTAATTGGGGATATTTTAACTACACAAAAATTAGATTTAGGAAAATTAGTTTTTAATGAAGAAGACATCAATGTTTCAGATTTACTGTATGGATTAATCAAAGAATTTGATCCAGTTGCAGTTGAGAAAGAAATTGAAATAACTGCAAATTTTAATGAAGATGTTCAAATTTTCAGCGACAGAGATAGAATCAATCAGGTATTTTCCAATTTAATTAAAAATGCGATAGAACATGTATCTACAAATTCAGGATGCATAGAAATAGGAATGAAAAATGGTTTAAAAGATGTAGAATTTTTTGTCGAAGATAATGGAGTAGGAATTTCAGATGAACATAGAAAAGAATTATTCAAAAAATTCTACCAAGTTGACACATCATCAAAGAGGAAAAAAGGTGGAAGTGGTTTAGGTTTAGCAATATGCAAAGGTATTGTCGAAGGTTTGGGAGGAAAAATTTGGGTTGAAAGTAAAGAAAACGTCGGTACAACATTCTTTTTTAAAATTCCAAAAAAACCTATCAATATATCTGAAAATAACAGATCGGTTGAAAAACAAGAAATTAGCATTTAACCTTTACGTACAAAAAACTCGGATTAATACTACGCTTATCTTAAATTTAAAAATTAACATTTTATTTTATTGAACAAGAATAGGTATGGACCTTATTCTCTAGGAATGATTGTAGTGTTAGGGTTGTTTGTAAATCCTGCATTTGGAGAACTTTCTACACTAGATGTGAATAAAGATTCATTTCTCAAAGGTGAGAAAATATTATTTTCAGGAAGTGTTGAAGAAGGTTCATCAGGATTGGTGACAATTGTCATTAGAGATCTAAATGACAAGTTTGTTTTACTAACACAGGCAATTATTAATCATGATAACACATTTGAAAAAAATGTAATAATTGAAAACAAATTTACAGAATTTGGAATTTACACAGCAAATGGGTTTATTCTTAACATGACAGAAGGTGTTTCAACGGAATTTGTTGTTGCATTAAATGATATTTCTGTTAAAAATATTTCAGATGTAAATGAAAATGTAATTGACACAGGAATTAAAGAATTACCTGCAAAACAACCTGAACCAATTCCAATAAAAACGTCTGATTATGCAGATTTTGTGGATTCTAGTAAAGAACCATCACATTATGTTGATAGGTATTATTCAGAACCAGCATACAAGAGTTGGTTTGATAAGAATTATCCAGGTCGTACAATAGAAGAAGCAGTAGGATATACAGACAGCATAGAAGAAATAAAATCCACAGTTCAAGAAATAATTGACAAGGATTTCATTCCAGAAGCACAAGCCTCATCAATTGTTCAACCTGTTCAAAAAACTACAGATAATTCAGATATTGCCCAAATATCATTAGCTATAGCAGCCTTGGGCATATTATTTGGGGCAGTATATGGGGTAAAAAGACAAGTGGATAACAATTCAAGACAAATTTCAATCAATAAAGATACAATTAGGAAAAAAATTATTCACCCGATTATGGGTTCTTCTCCATTAGATATTCTACAAATAAGACTTGCCAAAGGGGAAATTACATTAAAAGAATTTGAGGATTTAGAAAAAAAACTAAAATGAATTCTAATTAGGAATTTTTACACTATTTTTTAAAAGAAGTAACTCATCAACTGCATCTTTTTTTAATGCATTGAAGAATTTTTCAATCATTCCAAGACCTGCTACTACTTTAGGAGCACTTTGTTTAACAAATTCTGTTCTGTCAGAATGAGTTTTAGGTTTTTGATGTTGGTAACTTTCATAGACTTTAGCACCATCATAATCAACATATGCAATTCTAGCACTAAAATCAGTTCTTTCTAGAACCAAGCTATCCCCACCCACTATTGCTGTATGATATGGATGAACAATAAATGCTTCAGATAATTTTTGAGAGGTTGTAATTTTTGCTTTTTGTAATTCTGGAGCATATGCATTAAAATCAGCTAGTAAATAGAATGTAGCTTCTGGTTTTGTTGCTTTGATACCATCAATGGAAGTTAATGTGTTGTAAGTGTATTCACCCATAATTTTGTGAATATTTCTTGTAATTTCAAAATAGTTGTCCATCTCATGACTAATTTCAAATCCAGGAATAGCAGCATGTTGGATAGGAGTAGATACTGCAGTGTATTCAGTTGCAAGGATTTTTTTAAATTGGGATTTAAGATCAGTTGCGTGTTGTGGGAAAATTACATATCCTAACCTGTATCCTCCTGCTGCATGTGATTTTGATAATCCATTTGTTACAAAAGTTCCCTCAGGGTAAATTTTTCCCATACTAACAAATTTAGAAAAATCATATGTAGTTTGAGCATAAATTTCATCAGAGATTACAGTGATGTTTAATTCTCTACACACATCTGCAATTTCTTCTAATTCTAAACGATTGTAAAGTAAGCCAGTTGGATTGTGAGGATTATTTAGAATCAATATCTTTTGTCTGTCCTGTAATCTTAATGCAAGACGTCTAAGATCATTTGGTGCAATTTTTTTATTTGCACGTGTTGGTAACATATGATAATTTTTCTTTAAAAATCTTATCTGAGGAAGATAACCCAACCATGCAGGAGTAGGTAAGATTACGGTTCCATGCAAAATTTCTAAAAGATTAAAAATTAATTCCTTTGTTCCAGGACCAACATAGATTCTATCAGGAGATACATCCATGTGAAAATAATGTTTGTTGTATTTTGAAATTGCATTTCTCAATTCAGGAATACCTGGAACTGGGGCATATTCTCCTTTGTTTACATTTTTGATTAATGCTTCCTGAATTAGTCTAGGCACAGGAAAAGGGGATTGACCAAATGCAAACCCGTAAAATCCAAATCCACATTCAGGATGAGTACAATCTGAATGGAATTCCTGCAAAAATGTGTTTAATTTTAGATTCTCAGGCATCTCAATGTCTTCTACCTGCTGATCAACTACAAATCTCATGCCTGTTATCAGGTATTTTGATTATTACATAAAGCGTGAAATAGAAAAAATCAAAAAGTTAGAAAATATTAACCAAGTTTTGAAATTTCATCCAAAATTTGAGGGTTTTCCAAGGAGGACAAATCACCAAGATCCTTGCCCAATAATTTTGATTTCAATAATCTTCTCATAATTTTCCCAGTTCTAGTTTTTGGCAAATCAGATAATTGGAAAACAAACTTAGGTTTTGCAACCTTGCCAATTTTTGTACTGACATAATCAGATACTTCAGATTCTAAATTAATTTCATTCTTATCATCTGAAACAAAAAAAACAACTATTGCTTCACCTGTAAGTTGATCAGGGATTGCTATTGATGCAGCATCAGATATTTTATTATGTGAAATAACTGTATGTTCAATTTCGGCTGTACTCATTCTGTGACCTGACACATTAATGACATCATCAGTTCTACCACGCATATACCATAAATTATCCTCATCAACATAAACAAAGTCTCCATGAAACCAAATATTTTCAAATTTTGACCAGTATGCATCAAAATATCGTTTATCATCATTTAGTAATCCGCGAGTCATTGCAGGCCAGGGGGATTTTATTACCAAATATCCATTTTGTATTCTAACAGAATTTTTATCATCATTAATAACATCTAAATTCATTCCAGGTACAGGAATTCCCACAGTAGATGGTTTTAGTTTCATTCCAGGAAAAACCGAGAGCATCGCTCCACCAATTTCAGTACCACCAGATAAATTCATTATTGGGATTTTTTTATTTCCAACTTTTTCATAAAGCCACCACCACGAATCCTCATCTAATGGTTCTCCAGTTGTAGGAATATTTTTGATTTTATCTAAAGAAAATAATTTTAATGGTTCAACATTATTTTTCTTAAACAATCTTACAGCAGTTGGAGAAATTCCAAAAATCGTAGCTTGGTAATCCGACAACATCTTCCAAAGTCGATCAGATTTTGGGAAATCTAAACCTCCATCATAAATTACTGCACTAGCACCCATTATCAAAAGTCCATAAACATTCCACACTAATCCTGTAATCCATCCAATATCCGCAGGCCAAAATAGAGTATCTTGTGCCTGAGTATCAATCAAATATGCAGCCTGATGACCTGCAAATACTGAAAAACCCCCATGAGTATGAACCACTCCTTTAGGTTTTCCAGTTGTCCCAGAAGTATACAAAATAAACAAAGGATCTTCGGAATCTAAAATTTCGGTATTGCAAATACTGTTCTGAGATGATACTAGTTCATCATAAAAGACAAGTTGTTCAGATTTTTCATATTTGTCAACTCCTTTGTAGGGAATAACAATAGTTTTTTCTATAGAAGTATCTTTTATTGCAACATCAATTGAATTTTTTTGTGAAACAGGTTTACCTTTTCTGTGAAATCCATCAGAAATTAAAAGAATCTTTGCATTACAATCTTGTAATCTAATGTGTAATGATTCAGAACTGTATCCTGAAAAAATTACAGTTTGAATTGCTCCGATTTTAGCAGCTGCCAGTATTGAGATTATTGCTTCTTTAATCATAGGCAAATAAATTGCAACAACATCACCTTTTTTTACACCTAGTGATTTTAGTCCATTTGCAAGTTTAGATACTTTAGAATCTAGTTCAGAATAGGATATTTTTGATTTAACTCCATCTTCTGATTCAAAATAATATGCAATTTTATCAGGAGTTGATTTGACATATTTTTCAACAGATGATTTGTATATGTTTGTTTTACCATCGACAAACCATGTAGTCCAAGCAATTCCTTGTGAGATATCTAAAATTTTTGAATAAGGTTTATCCCAAACAATACCAATATCTTCATCAACTGACTTCCAAAACCATTCTAAATCATCTTTAGATTTTTTAGATAATTCTTCTATGGAGGATAGATTATGTTTTTGCATAAATTTGTAAATGTTAGATTCTTTGATTTGTTTTTCAGATGGAATAAACTCAAAATTAGACAAGAGATGATTTTTCAATTTCATTAAAGGTAAAAAGATTTTTTGTTAGGATATATCAATTCCCAAACGTCTTGCACAGGCAATAGCTGCTTTTCCAGCATCCTGATCAATCCCCACACTATCTAATTTTTCAGTCCAACCAGTTTGGGTACCCCTTGTATTTTCATGATAATATTCTCTCAAAATTACGCCTATTTCAGCATCTAATTTACTCCTAGTTGCATCGTTCATGCCTGCTTGAAGAATTGTAGCATCAGATGTTGCTAAAATTTTGATAAATTCTATATTTTCTAAAGAAAGTTCAGCCATTAGATTCCAATTTGTTTTTTAAGTAAATCTAATGTTAAAGCAGGATCCGCCTTGCCTTTTGTTTTTTGCATCACCTTACCAACTAGATAATTAATTGTCTGTGGATTCGATTTAGTTTGTTCAACAGCTTGAGATTCTTCTGAAATCACTTGTGTTATAATTTCAGATAACTCAGATTCATCAGAAACATTTCCAAGATCTAATTCTTTGATTACAGTAGACAAGTCTTTTCCTGTTTTCAAAATTTCATGTAATGCATTTTTAGATGAATTTCGAGCAATCTTTCCAGATTGGATTGAATCAGCTAATTCTTTCAAATGAGTTGCAGTAAATTTTGATGCTTCACGTTTTTCTCGAGTATCAACTAAACCCATTAAATCAGTAGTGATGATATTTGCCACTTCTTTTGCATTTGATTCAGTATGAGATTCTTCAAATAAATCAGAATAATATTTGTCAGATGACAAAACATCAGCAACTTGTGCAGGTATATTATATTTTGAAACATATCTTTCTTTTTTGGAACTAATACTTTCAGGCATTTCAGATTGTAATTTTGTATGAATTTCAGGATCCATAGATATCCAAGGAATATCGCCTTCTAAGAAATAGCGATAGTCAAGTTCTTCTTCTTTAGAACGAGATGAAACAGTAATTTTTCGTTTATCATCCCAATGACGAGTTTCTTGAATTATTTCTATATCTCGCGAATGCAAACTTTCTTGTCTTGTAATTTCAAAATGAGCTGCTTTTTCTAGATCATGGAAAGAACCAATATTTTTAATTTCAACTTTCTTTCCACCTTCAATTGAAACATTGGCATCAGCTCTCATTGCACCTTCTAAACTAGGATCTGCAACTCCAAGATTAGTAAGAATGTCAGATAAAATATTTAGAAAATCTCTTACTTCTTTAGGAGTTTCAAAGTCAGGTTCTGTAACAATTTCAACTAAAGGTGTGCCTGCACGATTGTAATCCACCAGTGTAATCTGGTTTTTAGATGAACTTCCTTCGTAAATTAGACGGCCAGGATCCTCTTCGAGTTGAATTCTAGTAATTCTAATTTTTTTATCCCCTACCATAATGGAGCCAGATCCTCCAACGCTTGTATCACCATAAATATTCAATTGTGTAATTTGGAAATTTTTTGGAGAGTCAGGATAAAAATAATTTTTTCTAAAAAATGCTATTTTTTCAGGAGTTGAACAATTTAGCGCCATTGCAATTATTGTTGCTTTTTTTACTGCTTCTTGATTTAATCTAGGTAAACTTCCGGGCAACCCCATACAAACAGGACAAATGTTTTCATTAATTTCAAATTCTCTATAATTTGCTTTACATGAACAAAATAATTTACTGTTCAGATTAGTTAATTGACAGTGAATTTCCAATCCAATCATTGTCATAGTGGAACCTCCGGTAAACTTACGGTTTGTTCTAAAGCATATGCTGCTTGTAACAATAATTTGTCATTCATTGAATCGGCCATTAGTTGAATTCCAATTGGCAATCCGTTTGAATTTGCATAAGGAACTGAAATTGCGGGTTTTCCAGTAAGATTTGCAGTAACTGTATTGATATCTACCAAAAACAATGATACAGGGTCATCAATCTTTTCTCCAATTTTAAATGGAAGTATTGGAACAGTAGGTGCAACTAGTAAATCAAATTTCTTGAACGCATCATTGATTTCTTTTGTAAGTTTACTTTTTACTTTTAATGCTTTTAAGAAATATTTACCAGCGTGTCCTGCAGATGGAACAAATCCACCAATGATCATTCTTCTTGTTACCTCAGGACCAAAATTTCGTCTAGCCTTTGAAATATAAGAATTAAATTCATATCCTTCAAGTGGAAAATCATAACCATATCTTAAATTATCATATCTTGCAAGATTACTACCAGCTTCTGTTGCAGTAATTGTATAGTATGCGGCAACAGAATATTTCACCATATCCAGAGAAATTTCTTCACATATTGCCCCCAAACTCTCTAGTTTAGAAATTGCATCTTTTGTAGCAGATAGTACTGCAGGATCAATTCCCTCACCCATCATCTCCTTGATTATGCCTATTTTCTTTCCTTCAATACCAGATTCTATACCTGTTAGATAGTCTTCATTTTTGTTATCAATTGTAGTGTTATCATTAGGATCAATTCCAGCAATCAGATTTAGCATAAATGCTGTATCCTTCACAGTTCTAGCCAGTGGGCCAATTTGCTCAATGCTGTTTGCATATGAAATCAAACCATATCTGCTAATCAAACCATAAGTGGGTTTGTAACCAACCGTAGAACAAAAACTTGCAGGGTTTCGTACAGATCCTCCAGTATCAGAACCAAGTGATGCTACACATTCTAATGCACTTACAGAAACTGCACTTCCACCAGATGAACCTCCTGGGACACAATCAGTATTCCAGGGGTTTTTGCTAGGACCAAACGCACTAAATTCTGTTGTTAACCCCATGGCAAATTCATCCATGTTTACTTTACCAACAAAGATTGCATCTTGTTGTTTTAATTTAGTAATTACAGTTGCATCATATGGTGCAATAAAATCTTCAAGCATTTTAGATGCACATGTTGTTTTAGAATCTTTGATACACATATTGTCTTTAATTGAAATGGGCATTCCAAAACAATCTCCAACTTTTTCACCAGATTTTATTTTCTTATCAATTCCTCTTGCTTGATCAACTGATTTTTCATTAACAGACAAAAATGCATTAAGTGTACTATCTACACTTTGAATTCTTTCAATTGTTTTTGCAACAAAATCTTCTGCAGAAATGTTTCCAGTTTTAACTTCTTGAACATAGTCAAGGGCAGAAATTTTTAGATTCATGAAGACATCTTTGGTGCACGAACGTATGTCCCCTTGTAATGGTTTAGTTTTTCAATTAATTTATCATCAAATGGGATATGCTCATCTGCTCTTAAATTAGATATTGAAATTTCAGGCATTGAAATTTCTTCAGACTCAACGCCGGCAGAATCCAGAACATCAAAATAATCAATCATGGCACGAACTTTTTCGACATATTCCTTGTGATCATCAATGTCAATTTTTATTAGTTTTGAAACATGTTCAATTTCTTCCTCAGTAACCATACAATTCACCTATGGTGTTAGTCTATCCACATCTCGAGGATAAAAGGTAGTATCACGAATATTTTCAGTGCCTGTTAAGACCATAATTAGTCTCTCAAGGCCAATCCCACAACCTGCATGAGGAGGGACACCGTAATCAAATGCTCCAAGATGATATTCAAATGCATCAGTTTTCATTCCTTTATTTTTCATTCTCTCAGCTAATTCATCTCGTTTTTCAATTCTTGTACTACCAGATGACAATTCTAAATCACCATACATCAAATCAAAAGATTCAGAAACTTTTGGGTTTGATTTACTGTCTTTAACGTAGAAAGGTTTTGGTGCAAGAGGCCAATCAGTGATAAAGTAAAATCCATCTAGACCTATTTTTTTCAAATTTGAAGGATACAAGTCATCACCCCATTCGGTCTTTGCTCCAGCTTTTTGCATTTTATCTACTAATTCATCATAGGTATATCTCGGAATATGTTCAGGTATGTCTATTGTTGGGAATTCAGATGAAGGGTTATCTTTTGTGTATTCATTTACCGCTTGAATTGAAACTTTGATAATTTCTTCAATTCTATTCATCACATCATTATAATCAACAAACGCTTCTTCTAAATCAATTGAAATAGCTTCTGCCAAATGTCTATTTGTTCTAGATGGTTCAGCTCTAAAAATTGGAGCAATCTCAAAGACTTTTTCAAAACTCATTGTCAATTGTTCTTTATACAATTGGGGGCTTTGAGCCAAGAATGCTTCTTTGTTATAGTAAAATATTGGAAACAATGCAGCTCCACCTTCAGTTGCAGTTGCAATCATTTTAGGAGTATTGATTTCAACAAAGTTTTGTTTTCCAAAATATTCTCTAATTGATTTTAAAACTAAACTTCGAGTTTTGAAAATATGTTGAAGAACATCACGTCGAAGATCAATTGGTCTTACTTCTAATCGAGTATCAATATTTTTTACAGTTTTAACTGTAGGCTCAAAAGGAGGTATTTTTTCAACTTCTGAGAAAATTCTCAATTCAGTTGGAATGATTTCAAATCCACTAGGTGCTTTTTCAGATGCTTTAACATTACCTGTAACTGCAATGGAAGAATGTGCCTTTAGAGAGGAAATTTTTTCCCGTATTTCATCTGGACAATCTCCTTTTTTTGCGACAATTGAGAGATCACCATTTTTGTCACGAATGGTTCCAAAACTGATATTTCCATGTCCGCGAATTGTCAAAACCCAACCCATCACAGTAACTTGAGTGCCACCCATTGATGAGTTAATTTCATTAGAATAATGAGATCTACGTAAAGATCCTAGTTCAGTTTCAATCATAATTTACTTTATTCCTGATATCATGGTGTAATTAATTTTTATACAAAATAGTGAACCTTTGCCTTAATTTTCATAATGCTTATAGCCAGTTAGAATTCCACAAAAAAACATGATGATATTGATGGCTCTAGTAATTGCAATGTTTGTGATTGTAGGAGTTTATGTAGGATATACTTATTCACAGCAACCACAAGAAGAAGGAGAAGCACATAGCATAAACATAGATTTAGAATTACTTGATAAGGATTCAGGACTAGTACAAATTTTCCAAAATTCAGAACTTAGAAAATCTATACTGTAGAGCAACATCAGATTTAGATTAAATTATAGCAAATTATTAGATATTCATGGTACTTTCAGATAAAGAAAAAATCATAGCAATTATTTCAAATGGGATTGCAGTTTTTTCACTATTACAGGAAAGAGACGAATTACCAAAAAATACAACAATGTATGATTTTGTATTAAAGGTGATTCCAGAAGACATCAAATCAGAATTGAGTGTGGAGATAATTGATGAAGTATTTCAATATGTCACATCCGCACATAGTTCATAAAGTACAACAACATACTCAAAATATCAATGACCTCAATTGCAACTTTAGGCTCCCATTGTTCTTTACAGGTTCTAAAAGGGGCAAAAGATGAAGGTTTGAAAACACTTCTAGTATGTGAAAAAAAACGTGAAAAATTATACAAGAGATTTCCATTTATTGATGAGTTAATCATTGTAGATTCATTCAAAGAAATACTTAATCAAAAATGTCAATCAATCCTTGAAGAAAATAATGCTGTTCTAATTCCTCACGGTACCCTAGTTGCACAAATGAGTTCTGAAGAAATTGAATCAATCAAAACCCCTGTATTTGGAAATAAATGGATTCTCAGATGGGAGTCAGATAGAGAAATGAAAGAACAACTTATGAGAGAAGCAAAACTTCCAATGCCAAAACCAGTTACAGAACCAAAAGAAATTGAAAAATTAGTTATTGTGAAAAGGCAAGGGGCAGCTGGAGGTAAAGGGTACTTTATGGCAGCAAACGAAGAAGATTACAACAGTAAAAGAAACCAATTGATTTCAGAAGGAATTATTTCTAAAGATGAGACTCTGTATATTCAAGAATATGCAGCAGGTGTTTTAGCTTATTTGACATTTTTCTATTCTCCATTAAAAGGGGAATTGGAATTCTTTGGAGTTGATCAAAGACATGAATCAGACATTGAAGGGTTAGGTAGAATTCCGGCAGCAGCGCAACTAAAGTCAGACAAAGTTCCATCTTTCAATGTAATTGGTAACAGCCCACTAGTTTTACGAGAATCATTATTAGACGAAGTATACAAAATGGGAGAAAATTTTGTAGAGGCATCTAAAAGAGTAGTTAAACCTGGAATGAACGGTCCATTTTGTATTGAGGGGGTTTATGATGAAAATGCAAAATTTACATCTTTTGAATTTTCAGCAAGAATTGTAGCAGGTTCCAACATCTACATGGATGGTTCACCATACTATTCACTATTATTCAATGAGACAATGAGTATGGGGAAAAGAATAGCAAGAGAAGTAAAGACAGCCACAGAATCCAATCAATTAGATAAAATTACAACTTAGAAATTTTATTTTGCTGTAACTTCCATTCCATGTTGAGATTTAATGATGTATTTATCTCGGATTTTAACACTTACCCAATCAATGAACAAGACAGTTACTAATACAACTAGCATGAATATTGCTGCCTTTCCATACTCAAAGAATTTGATATAGTTGATGATGTAAAATCCAATTCCTCCTGCACCAACCAATCCAAGAATACTAGTTTGACGTACATTGTAATCAAACATGTATAGAATTTGGCTTAACAGATGAGAAGCAGATTCAGGGATCACTACATATCGAATTAATTGCCATTTTGATACACCAATAGAACTTACAGCATCCATAGGATCAGCATCAATAGTTTCTATTGCCTCATATTGTAATTTTGCAACAAATCCAACTGTATACATTACAATTGCCAATACACCTGCAAATGTTCCCAATCCAACCATTATTACAAATAAAATCGCCCAAAGAATTGATGGGAATGTTCGAATTGCGGCTAATAATGCACGAACTGGACCATAAACGTATTTGCTGTTAAGATTTCTTGCAGCAAACATACTCAGAGGTAGAGCAATTGCAGTTCCAACTACAGTTCCAATGAATGCCATTTGGATAGTTTCAAACATTGCCCAAAGTGCAGTGGGAATATACTTTGGTTCAACAAGTAACATTTCCTCAACAACTATAGCAAGATTGGGCAACCCTTCAGCAAATTCCAATGGATTTGCATCGACATTATATGATGCAACTACAACTAGTGCAACAATTATTCCAATTACAATATTATTTTTTGGAGTCATCAGAATACATCCCCATGATTTCTTCAGTGTTCATGTCACCTGTTTGAAAATCAACAATTGTGTCACCCTCAACTCCAATTTCGAGGATTTTGTGACCTTCTTTAATTACTGCAACTCTATTTGCGTATTCCAAGGCTAATTGCATATCATGATGTACCATAATTGCAGTCAGATTCATTCTTTTTTGAGCATCTGCAATCAAATTCATTATTTCACGAGCAGTAACATGATCTAATTCTGAAACAATCTCATCTGCCAACAAAATTGTAGGTTTTTGCATTAATGCCCTAGCAATTGCAACTCTACGTTTTTCACCTCCACTTAACATGTAGGCCTTTCTATCTTCTTTTCCAGTTAAACCAACAAGAGACATTATTCTTTTAGCTTCTTGGATTTCATGTTCAGGAAATTTTTTTAATAAAGATTGGATTTTGTTTAATCTAGGTAAAGCACCAATCAAAATATTTTCTATCACTGTGACATTTTTTATCAATCCAAGACTTTGTGGAATGTAACCTATACTATGCATCATTTTTTTAAATTTTTTATCATTCATGTTAGGAGTGACATAGTCAATTTTGATTGTACCTTTGCTTGGAATCATCATCCCATTCATTAATTTTAACAAGGTAGATTTTCCAGAGCCAGATTGACCTACAATTGCATAATTTGTTCCCCTATCAATTGATAAATTAATTCCCTCTAGCGCAAAATTTTTTGAATCATATGATGTCCATACATCACTCATCTGGATAATTTTGTTCGTAGAAATTAATGAAAAAGAAGGGTTTTGGGTCATCTGAATTTGTTTCATTTCAAAAATCCCGGGTTTTATTTGCTCTTGTTATATTTATCAAGAATTAATTGATCAAGACCAGTCAATGCATCAATAAAGTCTCCAAATTCACCAATGTGCATGGTGGTTGTAGTTGGAACTAATGCTTCTGCACCATACAAGTCAGTCAAAATATGATTATTTTCATCATAGTTGAGTTCAACTAGTGTGTCAACTAATGCATTTTTGGTAGATTCTGACATGTCAGCACTTACCATAAACACATGTGATGGTACAGGTCCAATTGTAGTAACCGGACGTAGTTTTACCTGATCTTCTAATTCAAGGTATTTTTGTGGAGCAATATCTGAACCAAATGCAACATCTACGTTCTCATTTAGTAGTAACTGTAATGCAGCTTTGTATCCACCTGCAAAAGTATAACTTTCAAAGTTATTTGCTAATGCAGATTCTAAAGCAACAATATCATCACCCTCAATGGTAACATGACCTTCAGTAACTAGAGTTCCCATAGGTCTAACAAAACCAGATGAACCAGTAATGCTAGTAAATGCTACTTTTTTGCCAACTGTATCTTCCAATGAATTAATAGAATCATTTTCAGCTAGTGTCCAAACTGTTGCTTGATAATTTACCTTACCTTTAACTAGTTCAGCCATTACAGCTTCTGCACCAGTTCTTTGGTGAGTAATCCAAGCAGGGCCAGTATCCATAAAGGCAGCATCAATGTGACCAAATCTCATTCCTTCGATTATAGTCTCATAATTTGTTGGGACAACGATTTCAACATCTACACCAAGTTCTGATTCAAGAAATGTTTCCAATGCTTGAGCTTTAGGAGTTAGTTCATCAGCTTTTTCAACTGGAATAAATCCAATGGTAAGAGTGTCAATATCTACAGTGTTAGATTCAGATGAAACATTGATGATGTCATTTTCTAACAAGAATGTAATTCCATTTAGAAAAGTTTCATCATCTAAAGTACCATCAGCCCACCATCCAGCGTTTGTTTTAATCCAGTCAGGGACTAAACTTTCAGCTTGAGCAGTTTGAGATAACGGTACGGACAATACACCAATTACTGCAGTTACAGCAATCAGTGCTAATGTAATTTGTCGTTTCATTATTAACAAAAAATTAGGTTCAGCTAAATTATTTAAATCAGGGTTTCATTCCAAATTATCATTCCAAGTCTATAGAATGAGAACAATACTAGTCAATAGGCTTTATTGAAATAATATCCTCAGGAGTACCAAAGTATCGTTTCTCATGACAGTTTTCACAAACTAACCATTCTGGCTCATATGAACTTCCTTTAGCACCTTTGTAAATTATTTTGAATGTAGGAGTATGAGCTTCACTGCATATGTTCATTTTGGTCATTAAAATCAGGAATTTTTAGTATATAACATAATCATGAAAATCTCAAAAATGGAATTTTAGAGCAGTTGTAATTATTTTTTTGTACAAATACTAGGAATTGGATTTTGGATTGATAGTGTTTGAGTATAGATTCAGACTAGGCTCCAAATCATCCAATGTGATTTCTACCTTGCCAATTCTACTACGATATAATTTTATTTTTTTACCCTCATTAGAAATTACATACTTGTCCACTTCAGCAAGGGCAAGATCTTCTAGCGTAGAGAGAGTCTTGTAAACAGTGGAGAGGGATATTTTTAATTCATCTGCAATTTGTGTGGCATCTTTTGATTCATTTTTTACAGAAAATAAAACTGAACGTGTGCACACGTTGCTAAGAGATTCAATAATTTTTTGAGTAATATCAAATTCTGAAAGTTGGATTATGGTTGGAGATTTTTGCAAAATTATCACTCAGTTTGGTATCAATGTAAGTACAGGTTCAGGTTTTCTAATGGAGATATCTGCTTTACTAATTCGGCTTCGATAAACCTTGTATTTTCTTCCTTTATCAGATAGCATCCATTTTTCAACTTCAATTAATGTTAATTCTTCAAGATCTGTCAGTTTTTTGTATACTGAACTAAGAGGTATTTTGAGTTTGTTTGAAAGTTCGGCTGCAGTATTTCCTTTTTTAATTATGGAAAATAAAATTGCCCTAGATTCTGAATCAGCTAATGCCTCTATTACTTTTTGAGTTATATCATATTTTTTTAATTGTGGCAATGTTAATTTTCGAGACATGTAAATACAAAAAATATTGTACGTATATTTAAACGGGATGTAATAATTCTCATTCTATAGATTCAGAATAATTATGAATATTGAGTTGTTTCTTTATGAGGTTCAAATTTATTCCAGAATAATCCCAAAATTATACCAATTGAAATCCAAAAGGATGAAATTCCAAGAATGGACATTAATCTAAATTCATTTACAAGATTCATAGGAGCTGTAATGTCATCAGGATTTTCAGGCATTACAAAGAAAGAAACAGATATGAAAACACCATAGCCAATTACTGAAACAAGTTTTTTGTTATTTTTGAATTTTTTAGACAATTTGTAAAATGCTAGTGCGCCGATTCCAGATATTGCAATAAAAGAAAGATACAAGATTGCCCTCAGCACTATTGTTTCTCCATCGCCTACGGTTGGTGGATTTGCAGGATATTTGATAAAAGGTATCAAGTACATAGTAAACCACATTATTCCAGCTAACAAAAGGGATTTTTTCACAGTATGATTACCAGGTAGTGAGTTTTTAGATAATGCAAACACTATTCCAAAAAGAGACCCAACTGAGGTTCCTAAAATAACACCTGCAAGAATTTGCCCACTTTTCTGCCAAGTTCTATATCCATCATACTCTGCCCAAAATTGAGGAGTATCTTCTGCTTCTCCAGAATCAAACAAGTTTTGATTTTCAATTCCTATGGCTTGATCAAGATAGGGTTCTACAATTGCAAAGTTTACAGTTCCATGTATTAAACCTGCAATTGCACCTGAGAGCAAAACAATTGTAATAAAAATAATAGTTTTCAAAAGAGAGAATTCCTAATGACAAGGAAAGCCTGCTGCATGTCTCATATCATGAGTGAACTCATGAATTACCAAAGGGTCAAAACCACCATTAGTTCCATCTGCAGCAAATACAAAGTTTACAATATGACCATTATCAAATCCAACAACAAATAATCCTGCAGCAAATACAATTGCTAATGCAAGAATTGCAAGTTTTGACACACCAATTTTTGAGACAGTTATTTGTCTTGATTCAGACATGAAAATCATTTTTCTCTGAATATATTTAAGCCCTTGGATGAATGTTTTGCTTATAAAGAAATCATATGATTTTTACAAAAACTGTTTGTATAAGATCTAACATACTGCTCTTTTTGATACATTTTTTCCGTAAGAAATTGTAAAATGGGCACAACTGATTCAAATCCAAAAGATGAAAAGTATGAAAAACAACTCTCAGAGATCATTCAAGGAGAATTAATTGATCTCTATGGAGCCAATGGATACAAGTCAATCATGCAGACAATGGTAAAAATCAGTGGAAGAAATGAGCAAGAAATTATCACAAATTATGAATTATTTGCAGAATTATCTGAAGGCGTGTTTGGTAGATTGGCAGAGGCAAAAATTCTAGGTCCAATTAAACTTGAGATGCTCAAGATTGGTGAGGAAAACATTCATCAAACTAAATCATCTAAAGAAAGATCTTTGAGAATATTAATTGCAGATGACGAAATTGATATTTTAACTCTGTACAAAACTTTTCTAGAAGCAAAAGGAAAAGAAATCACAACAGTTACTGATGGTCGTAAATGTGTTGAGATGTACAAAAAGAAAAACAGTTCAGATTCTTCAGGAAATTATTTTGATGTGGTAATATTAGATCAAAAAATGCCAATCATGACAGGATTACAAGCAGCAGTAAAAATTCTAGAGATAAATCCTCAGCAAAAAATTATTTTTGCATCAGGATATCTTGAAAAAACTTTACTGGATGTATTGACAGTATTAAATAAAGCAATTGCAGTTATTGAAAAACCATTTTCACTTGATGTGTTAGACCATATGATTAACAGTACAGAAATATTTGAAAAATTAGAAAAAATTTCAATAAATCAAGAAGAAAAAGAGCTCAAGCAAAAAGTATCAGATATAATCACAGTTTTAGAAAGCCAAATTTAGATTAGAGAAGATATTTACTTGAAACTAAAGTAGATTCTACATGACAAGATATGTTTTACTAGTAATACCTGTAGTTATTGGAATTATTACAGGCGGATTTTTGGCATTTTATCCTCAATCAGAATCAAACTCAGATATTCTTACTGTAGAAAAATTGGTCAACGGAGGTTCTCCAATTATGGGCAATGCAAATGCACCAATTACAATCTTAGAGTGGGGGGATTACCAGTGTACATATTGTTACAAATTTCATCAAAATACTCTAGATAAAATCAATAAAGATTATATCAAAACAGGAAAAGTAAAACTTGTTTTCAAAGATTTCCCATTAAATGGACCTGATTCACTTCTTGCTGCAGAGGCATCATATTGTGCACAAGATCAAGAAAAATACTGGCAATTCCATGATGAACTATACAAAAACTGGGGAGGTGAAAGAACTGGTTGGGTTACAAGAAACTCCTTAGATAAATTTGCTACTAGTGTTAATTTGGATTTAGAGAAATTCAACACGTGTATAGATGATAAAAAATATCAAAACATGGTAATATCACTGCATGAATTTGGAAAAGAGGTAGGAATTGATGCTACTCCATCATTTTTAGTATTTAATGATGAAAAAATTATCAAAATTAGAGGAAATCAACCATTAGAAGTATTTCTTAAAACATTTGATGAATTGTAATTTTCAAAGTCAATCATTCAAAAAGATATATTCGTAAATTAGGGAACTAACCATAATGCCAAAGATCGATATTGAAAAACAAGATTCGGTAAAAATATACAAAATTAGAAAAACCTTAGAAGAGTTATCTAAAAAATCAGGCAGAGGTACAGAATTAATCACTGTATACATTCCAAAAGGAAAGCAATTACATGAAATTATCAATTCACTACAACAAGAACAAGGGACAGCAGATAACATAAAATCAGATTTAACAAGATCTCACGTTGTTGATTCTTTAGGAAAAGTTGTCCAGAGATTAAAGTTGTACAAAAAAACACCAGATAAAGGACTGGTCATGTTTTGTGGAGCACTACCCCCTGAAGAAGGAGGACCATTAGGAAGTGAAGTTGTTACAATTTGGGAAATTGATCCTCCAAAAGATTTGAATCAATATTTGTACAGATGTGATGATCATTTCCACGTAGATATTCTAAAAGATATGCTAAAGGATGATAATCTAATAGGATTTTTAGCTATTGATGCAAAGGATGCAGGTTGGGGATTATTACACGGGGATAAAATTGAAGTGTTATCCCAAACAGGTTCAGGAGTTGCTGGAAAACACAGACAAGGTGGACAATCTGCAAAAAGATTCCAAAAATTAAGAGAGATGGAATTAAGTTATTTCTATAACAGAGTTGCTCAGACTACTAGAGAATATTTTATCGATATTTATCCAGTTAAGGGGTTAATTATTTCAGGTCCAGGACCTACAAAAGAAGATTTCATCAACGGGAATTATTTAGAATACAGACTGCAAAATAACATCATTAGTACTATTGATTCATCATATTCTGGAGCTGAAGGTATTAGAGAAGCATTTGCAAAATCTTCAGACATTTTAGGTAATTTCAGACTAGTGGAGGAGAAAAAAATGGTGGAAGATCTGTTTAGAGAAATCAACACAAACACAGGGAAAGGTTCCTATGGATTACAAGAAGTAATAGAATTTTTGAAAAACAATGTTGTTCAAACGTTGTTAATTACAGATAATACAAATCTCCACAGAGTTGAAGGAAAGTGTAAACGTTGTAACCATATTCAAGAAGACATAGTTGAAAGACCCCTTGTAATTCCAAAAAAGACAGAATTCTCTTCTAAACCATGTCCAGGATGTAATGCCATGGAAGTAGAAGTTAATGAACAAGACATTGTTGACTATTTACAAATATTATCATCTAAAACAGGTTCACAGTTGGAAGTAGTTTCTGGAAGTGCAGAACATGGGAATATGCTTGCAAGTTTAGGAAAAGTTGGTGCGATTTTAAGATACAACCCAGGTCATTCTAAATAAGATTGCGGATTTTTTTAGATAATTCTAATAATTCATCATCACTAGAAATTTGTCGTTTTGTCCACACAGTTCCTTTGCTATTGTATCTAGGAATGATATGAATATGTACATGAGGTATGATTTGTTTTGCAGCTCTTCCATTATTTTGGCCCAGACTAAATGCATCAGCACCGGTAGCCTCCAAAATTGCTTTTGCTATTTTTGGAACTATAGAGAAAACACTTCCAACATCTTCAGAATTCATATCAGTGATTTTTTCATGATGTTTTCTTGGAATTACTAAACTATGACCAACATCTATTGGATATTTATCTAGAAATGCCACATGAAACTCATCTTCATAAAGAAAATGACCTTCTCTTTTTCCATCTAAAATATCACAAAAGATACAACTCATAGAGAACAAGATTTAGTGATTTTATTTATTGTTTTTATTCAAATCAAAATGAAATTATTTTTTTATTAGGCACAAATTATCAACTGTGAAAAGTGAAACCTAAAGATTTAGTTTTCTTCTTTTCCACAATGCATGCATCTTTTTGTGGATAAAATCTCAAACCACACAAAATCATGAATAAACCCCTCTTTGCAAGTCACATGTACTGTAAAAGAAATAGCATTACAAAGAGTCTAGTCAAAAACAGTATCGATCAGTATTAACAATTTTTGGGACTTAAACATGTCTTCCAAGACATGCTATCAACATATAGTTACAAATGGTTAATTAGGGTAATTTTGTGAGTTGAATTAATCTAATGGGCCGAAAAGAAAGACGAGATCGTGAAGTAAAACGTGAAAATTACGCTACAAAACATTCTGCGCAAAAAAGAAAAGAAACTCTAATTGCAGTTGGTGTGTTTGCTGTAATTGCAGTAATAGTCGGATATGCAGCATACATGTTTTTGAATATGACAGAAACTGCACCTGGGGGACCAGAAAATGCAGGAGCTTTAGGTAGTGAACACTCACATGCAGCACTCTTGGTAAAGATTTTTGGAGATACATTTGAATTTTCTAGTCCAGCATTTCAAATCAAATCAAGTTGGATACATTTTGAAGGAAGGGATGGCTCTACAATCCACAAACACGCAACAGGAGTAGATTTGGGATATCTCTTTGATACATTGGCAATTGGTCTTGATGATCAATGTTACATATTCCCAGACGGAAAACAATTTTGTTCTGATGAAGACTACAAATTGAAATTTTTCATCAATAGAGAACAAGTTTCAGATATCAGAGATTATGAAATCATGGAAGATGATAGAATTTTAATTGTCTTCGGATCAGAAACTCCAGATGAAATTGAAGCATATCTATTACAATTAGATAATCAACAATTGGTAAAATAAAATTTTCAAGATTCTTCTTTTGTAGTAAATGAAGATGCGTTTTTGTCAAAGAACATGTAAAATCCACACTGTACACATCGTAGGACAGTCAAATCAGTAGTAAGGAATTCCTTATCTTCAAAACGTCCACTTAGTTTGACATTATCTCCAGCAATTTCGGCCTTGTTACTCTTACAAACTGGACATTCCAGTGCTTTTTGCTCCATGAAAATATTCAGAATATTTACAATTTAAACTCAATGAAAGTTTTCAATCAGGAAATCAAAAAAATGCCTCAATATGTTGGAATTATATCATATGGAAATATTAGGACAGGTATGATTCCTAAAGGAGACATACCAGGTGTGTGTGTAGATTGTGGAGAACACATCACGTATTCTAAAAATCGCATGCAAACTCATGCAGAGCTATTGAAAAAACATCGTTGTCCAAAGTGTGGGAATTTTGCATTGAAAACACTGAGTTCAGATATTTAATTTTGTAAATTGGATTAAAAATTATAGCCTAGATAATCTCCCGAAAGTCTAAATTATAGCAACCCAAATTTGACATGATATGGAAATATCTAGTCAAAATGTCGTAGGTGGAACAGCACGTTCACCTCATAGAGCAATGTACAAAGCTATGGGACTAGATGATAATGATCTTAGAAAACCATTCATCGGAGTTTGCCATACAGGAAATGAGGCAACTCCATGTAACATTTTATTGCCAACCTTAGCCGAAGAAGCAAAAAAAGGAGTTGCAGAAAATGGAGCAACCCCAAGAATATTCTCAACAATTGCAGTTAGTGATGGGATTGCCATGGGACATGAAGGAATGAAATCATCTTTGATATCACGTGAAGTTATTGCAGATTCAATTGAATTAATGGTAAGAGCTCATCAATACGATGGTATTGTAGGAATTGCAGGATGTGACAAAAGTTTACCAGGTACAATGATGGCTATGGCCAGACTCAATTTGCCATCAGTCTTTGTATATGGCGGAACTATCATGCCAGGAATTCTGGATGGAAAAGAGCTTACAGTTGTGGATGTTTATGAAGCAGTTGGCGCATATGATGCTGGACAAATTTCTTTAGAAATGTTAAAAAATATTGAAAACACTGCATGCCCTAGTTCTGGTTCATGTGGTGGAATGTTCACTGCAAATACAATGGCATCAATCTCAGAAGCTATAGGATTAGCATTACCAGGAAGTGCAAGTCCACCTGCAGAAGATGAACGAAGAAACAAAATGGTTTATGATACAGGAGCTGCATGTGCAAAATTATTAGAATTAAACATTAAACCAAGAGACATTATGACTTATGAAGCATTTGAGAATTCAATAGTAATGCTTAATGCAGTGGGAGGTTCAACAAATGGGATTTTACATTTACTATCTATGGCAAATGAAGCTGGAGTAAAATTAACTTATGATGATTTTGAAAGAATTAGGAAAAAAACTCCTCATATAGCAGATATGAAACCAGGAGGGAGTTATGTGATGAATAGTCTTGACAAAATTGGAGGGATTCCATTTGTCCTAAAAAAATTAGCAGGTAAAGGGTTACTTAACGGAGAGTGTATTACAGTTACTGGAAAAACGATTCAACAAAATCTGGATTCAATGAGTATTCCAGAACCTGAACAATCAATCATTAGACCAATTGAGAATCCCATACACACTGTTGGGACTGCAGTCGTACTCAAAGGCAGTCTTGCCCCTGAAGGTGCAGTGATTAAAACTGCAGGAGTTGAAATGACAAAATTTACAGGTAAAGCAAAAGTGTACGATAGAGAAGAATACGCATTTGATGCAGTTGCTAAAGGAGATGTCGAAGAAGGTGATGTTGTAGTTATTAGATATGAAGGTCCAAAAGGAGGTCCAGGTATGAGAGAAATGCTTGCAACTACTGCAGCATTAGTAGGTCAAGGTTTAGGTAAAAAAGTAGCAATGGTAACAGATGGACGATTTTCAGGAGGCACCAGAGGATTCATGGTTGGGCACGTTGCACCAGAAGCATATGTTGGAGGTCCAATTGCTCTTGTCAAAGACGGGGATGAAATTACAATTGATACCGAAACTACAGTAATTGATCTTCATGTTTCAGAAGAAGAATTAGCAAAAAGAAAAGAATCTTGGAGTAAACCTCAACCAAACTATACATCAGGAGCACTGGCAAAGTATGCAACTCTTGTAGGCTCTGCTGCACAAGGTGCCATTACAACAGCCAACCCTTAGAAGAACAAATTGTCCATAAGCTTTATAGATCGCAAACTTGAATAATTGTTAGAGATAACAGGAAAAGAATCAACTTATGCTTATCAAATTACTGTTGTCTACTACAGGTTTTTTAAAAAAATATTTGTACCCGAATAATCATTGAAGAATATGGGAGTTTTAGAGGCAGTTGAAAAATTAGAGACTCACAATAAGGAACAACAACAGAATTTGGAACAACTACATGAACAATTTGATGATCTTCGTGCGGATCCAAGATTTAAGAATTTGCCAATGGATGAGTTAGAAGATTTGTTTTTATCGTATCTAAAAATTTGGATTAAGACCAATACTGAAATTATTGAGATTTTGACAAATAGAAAATAAAATTCAAAGGATTTAACTAAAGTTAGAAATTATCAAAGAAAAGCAATGGATATCTACTCTAGTAAATTTGCAATAATTGTCATTATAGCACTTGTCGGCATTCTTGCAGTACAAGTAATGAGTAACAGTAACAATTCAAATCAAATGATAGACTCTGAAACCTGTGAGTTGTATGTAATGGATTCTCAAATTAATGCTAAACAATATCTTAATGAGTTCAATCAAAAATGTTTAGATTTTAAAAATCTAAATCCATAAAAAATTAATTAATGAATCCAAATTCATCATATACATGGAAGGACCATCCGAAATAAATTCAGTATTTTGGAATGAAGAAAAAAAATCATGGGATTATAAAATTATCAAAGTTGAAGAATATTTTGGGTTTACTGAATGTCAACAATGCAGAAAACCAATGTCACATAATGTAAAATCAGATGGAGAATTTAAAATGGTTTATGTAAAATGTGGTTGTTCAGAAAGAAAATTTTAATTTTTAAATTAAATTTCATCCATCCCTAAAACATCATAGTATGCTTTTGGAATCATTGGTTGACCTTTGAAAAAGACATTATTCACTGCAGTGTCCAAAACATATGTTTTTGCCCAATCATCATCACTTCGAATTGAGCGTCCAAACCCTTGCAAAATTTTTGTCAATGTTTGAGAAGTATACCACAAAGGAAATTTATTCATTTTTGCCCTCGTCCTCTTTTCAGTGTAATTTGGATATGGAACTTTGGCAATAATTTGAAATCGAGATAAATCATCTTTCAAATCTACGCCTTCCCACAAAGAGGAAGACAGTAAAACTCCAGTAGGATCAGTTGCATGTTCAGAAATAATCTCGTCCTGAGTTTTGTCATCCTTATTTTTGCTATGACACAGCCTAATTCTTTGGGTGTTTTTTGGAGAAAGATAGCGGATAATTTTTTGGCATCTAGGAATTGAGGATGTAAGGATTAATCCACGCTCGTTTGAATGTTCATCCATTATTCTATCAATTGTTTTGATTACTTCAAGTTCATCTTCTTCAGTAGAGCCATAACTAAGTCTCTTAATGTTTAGAAGATCTATACTTCGATGCTCAATTGGAAATGGAGATTTTGGTGTATCTACAAATGCAACATCATCTTTTTCCAATCCCATATTTTCACAGAAACTATTTTTATCAATTGTTGCAGACATGAATAATTGATATTCGGTTTCAAAAAAAGAATTTGCAAACTTTGAAACATCAATGGGTTTGACAGAAATTGTTCTAAAATTTCCATTCAAATCTTTAACAGGATCATTTACAATAAAATTATCCTTGTCAGTCATGATGTCAATTTTAGCTTGTGCAGACCTGTCATGTCTTCTTTCTAATCCAGTTAATAATTCATAATCAGGATCGTTTTGAAAAGCTGCACTTTCTTTAATATCCTTAATTTTTTTGGCATATGAAAATGCCATATCATCAGTTAACTGAATCATTGAATCTAAATCTGTAAAATCATATTTTTCCGAATTTAGATTACATTCATCAACTTGACCTGCAAAAATATCAAATCCAACAAACTGAATAATTTGATCTTCAATTTTATGAGCTTCATCAAAAACGGTTACTTTTCTATCAAGATAATCTTCAAAGAGTTTTTTGTTGAATTTCATTATGGTAAAAAATGCATGGTAATTCCACAAAGAATGATTAGAAACTAGAGCATCATATTTTTGCATATAGTAATGACAGGATTTGGCATCAGTAGCATTATCTTCTACCTGTTTTATAGTAGGTTTGAATTTACAGACCTCAAAAATCTCCTTACCATTTTTTAAGACTCTTTCTTGACATTCGCCTTTATCGCAGGTCAAACCCCATCTCATAGCCCTTCTATCATTCTCAACTTTTTCAGATTCCATAAGTTTGAGACATGGAAAATTTTGCTTACCTTTTACAGGTTTTAGGAATGGGATATCTTTGATGTATTGATCTTGAAGATGTTTTGAAGCAGTTACAGTAAATGAACTATCAAAATAATTTGAAATTGTGGCACCCACAAGTGATTTCCCAACGCCAGTGGGGGCACATAAAATAATTTTCTTGAATCCAGATTTAAATTTCTCATCTATTTGAGAAATGATCTCTTTTTGAATTTCCCTAGGAGTAAATTGATCTGGAAATTTTTCTAATAAAGACAGGATTACATCTTTTTTTGCTTAGTATTAAAAGCATAAGGGTTATTGGAGTATCATAATTTTTGTAATCTAGTTTAATATCTAGTATCACTGTATTAGATCATGGAATTATTAGATGATAAAATGAGAGTGTGGACAGATAGTTCCCAATATGTTAAACCTAATCCAGGAGTATATGTTTTGTATAATAGAAATCGAGATGTGATATTCATTGGAGAAACGGATAGTCTAGAAGCAGAATTTGCAAAATATGTAGATACAGAATTTGAAGGGGATGAGTGTAAACAAAAAACATCATTCTATCAGAGAGTCTTTTCAGATAATCCAAAGGAGATGCAAGTCCAATTAATTGAAGATTTCAAAAATCAGACTGGCAATATTCCTGTCTGTAATGCAGGAATTAAGATAGAAACACATTAGATAATTTCACTGCATTGCACTGAAGTCTTACTTCATTAATAGAAAAATCAACAATTTACTTCATGTCAAACGCGATGATTTATGTTGGAATTGCAGTAGGCGTTATTGCAATGGGTGCAGTAATCGCATATGGTACTGAAAACCAAAAAAACTACATTCCAGAAGATGCTGTTTTATCACAAGCAGCTGAAGAAGGACTTTTACCAAAAACAGGAGCTTTGGGAGCCGATTTGAATAAAGAGAAATGGCACGAGGATCCTTTTGGTGATTTAGCACAAAAAGTTAGAGAACAGAATGGGAGATAATCTATTCAGATTATCATCCACATTATTTTCAATTTTTCTCATTTCAAGTAGGAACAAATTACCAAATTTTTAAGAAAAGCAATTTATCTAAGATGGCCGTAATTCAGCAATGCATCAGTGCTATTATTGCGAGCAACTATTTGATTCAAAAGAAGATTTGTATGATCATGTAGAAGTGCATTCAGATAATGAGCGTAACAAAGAAATCATGAATAGAAAAAAGCAGGCTGAGAATAAATAATCATTTTCAACTAGACTAAAAAAAATAGAGCTAAAGTCAGAATTATTCAAATTCTGGAGTGGATATAAGAATAATTTCAAGAAACAATATGGATTGGGTTGAAAAAATATTACAAAAATCATGTGATAGAACTCTAACAAAAGGCGAAGTACTCCACAGTTTATTTCACATGATTGAGGTAAATGAAACTACATTAAATCACATTCAAACAAATAAGACAGATTTTGGTCCAGAACTTGAAGAGTTGAAACAAACAGAAATTAGAGATTTGGATTTTCATTTAAAATATTATCGAAGTCTTGTGAATTATATTAATTCAATCCCTGAAAATAGAATTATAGAAAATAGTTCCTAATCATCCCACGATACAGTGTAAGACACCAAAGTTTTAGGACCTGATTTCTTCTTTTGTAATCCCCATTCACTTGGAGTATGGCCAGAATTATGTTCAGATAACTCATCCCATTTGAATTTCGGCAACTTTGCAGTTTCCATGAAATATCATTTCAAAATTAGAATATAACAAAGAAGGTTACACTGCAAGACAAATTATGTTACCAATTCTTTGAAAATTAAATCATAGTTTGATTGTGCCTGTAAATTTTGACCATGATTTGTATCATCCTTGTATTTTAGACATTTTTCATCAAATAATTGTTGTAATTTTTCAATTTCTAAATTTATCATTTTTCCAGAATCTTCTTTTGCAAATTGTTTCCGTTGTTCTTCATTTTGGCCTCGTGTAGAGTACTGTTTGTTGTAAAATAGATCTTGTAATTTCTTTATGTTTTCACGTTTTACTGATTCAGCCAAATGGAAAGTTCCTTGTTCATGATGGAGTAACTGCTCATCTGCAGAAGACAATCTAACCCAGGACAATAAAGGATGAAAGTCTACAAAGATGCGGATATTTTCAATCAAGAAAACAATTTCATCACCTACTTTTTCAGAATTCACAGTCCATGTGAAACGATATTTTATGACACTGTGAGAATCTTCATAGACTGCAGGATTAGATTCAGCTTGAAAATCAGACCATTTTAGAGTAAAATCAGGATCCCATTGCAAAACAGTATTTTCACTCATAAAGGAAATGAAGAATTTTTGGGAATAAAATTATTCTTCTTCAAAAGACACAGATCTGCAATAATTTTTCAAAGAAAGAGTGTTTGACGGCAAACGAATTCTAAGGTATGGTCAGATAAGGCAAATGTATGACGCCGTCAAACAGATGACTCTATTATTGATTATCAAATTAGACTAAAAGAAAACGTGTGTCCATTATGAACAAACTTGTCAGATATAGAATTCAGTAAAATCTTAGGCTCAGATATCAAAATAATCAAAAATAGATCATTTTTTCAACCCTTTTTGACCACATTTCAAGACATGTTTTATTTTAAGAATTTTTGAAAATACTAATCAATACAAATATTGAAAGCAAGATGATTGCTTGTTTGATATCTAACTGTAACCCCCAAAGGGCCGATGATATAGATATCAAACTTGCTTGCTTTCTAAATTCTAAACTATTAATTTCAGAGAAAATCAACATTCTATGATGATGACAAAATTTTATGTGTGGATGGGAATTTCAGTATCAGCATTAATCGTAGGATTAGTTCTATTGTTTGGTTAAGAGGTTACATCAAAATTAGGTTTGCAGCCCAATTGATTCACAATTTCATTTATTTGATCAATTAATTCATTTTGTTCTGTAATCAACGCATTGATTTTTTCTCCTTGAGATGTCAAGATGTTAAATGCTTTTTCAGCTTTTTCATATTCTTTTGGAGAAAGAGTTTTCCCTTCATAGTATTCATATTGTTTGTAATATTCATCATATTGAGATTCTTCTCTTGAAATTTTAGTATCCAATGATTCTATTTGAGATTTTAATTCTTTTTCATTAAATAATAATAGGTTTTGACCAACATAGAGTTCTTCGAATCTTTCTGGAACATTATAACCATGAGTATTAAATTGAATTTCAGAAGATTCTGTAGAATACATTAAGTGGTTTTCTTCACTAGTGTGACCCAGACCTAATGCATGACCAATTTCATGCATCAAAATATTTGTCACCATGTTTTCATCATTTTGAACAAAATCAGAATTACAGTCTTCTGCACCAATAGAAATTTCTAATACACAGTGACTTAGAATTCCAAAGAGCACAGAGTTACATTTTGCTAAACCAGTATGTGTAGATGAAGCATATTTTTGCCATTTAATTTCAATGTTAGAATTTTCAGATTGTATAAATTCTAAATTAGGATTAGATTTTTCCCATGAATCAATTGCTTTCTTTAATGCATTAATAGGAATTTGTTCATCGGGAACATCTTGCACATCTTCAAAAGAATAGTAAATAATTTGATGGTCCTCAGAAGTGACAACGTTAGAAATTTGCTGTATTTTTTCTATTGAAGGAGATAAACCAGTAGAGGATGTTTCAAAACCAAAAGGAAGCAAATCAGCATACCAGGCATATCCAAATATTCCTGCCATAATTATCAATACAAAAATTGCTTTCAATAACATATCAAAAATGAGATACTACCTAAAACTTTCCATTAAATGAACAGTCATAGGCTCAATTGATTTTTTTAATTACTTGAATCAATTTTAAAACACTTTTTTTATTTTAAAAGAATACTCAAAGTATCAGTATTGCCATGGAATAGCTGGATGTTGGTAATCGCCTAACACAATTCGACATTGATTATCAATTTTATCTGTGGCCCAAGATTTTACTTTGGATGTGAATTTGCCAGGTATTGAGATTTTTCTTTATCAGAATACAATAAATTGTTATTTTGTAATAAATTCAGAATATTTCCAAAAGCAGGACATTCACAATCAGTAGAAAACAATTCTTCGCATTTTGGGCATTGAATTACAAGATGTATCCCCCAATCACATTCTACATCTTCAATAATTTCAAAAACTACATCTTCACTACAAATACAGTGTAATTTATTTTGGAATTTTTGATTCAAATCCATACTAATTTAATTAAAAAATCAAATATAATTTATTAACAATGAAACTATCTTCAAACTGTTATAATTTGACAGAATGTCCCACATGCAAACTTGCAATGGAATCACATTCAACTGAAGAGTTAATGGAATGTTGTATGAAACAAGTAGGAGATGAATTTACAGAGGATAAATCAGGAATTTGTCCCAATTGTAAACATGATATCAAAACTCACTCTAGTAAAGGATTAGCAGAATGCACTTTGGAATTTCTTAAATCAGGAATTAACAGTTAGTTCAAGATAAGATTAAACAATGGAGGAAAACAACAAAAGCATTGGATCAAAATACTAGAAAACTAATTTCAGAATTTTCACCCATGTGGACCAATAGAGAGATTTGGGAATTTGAACAGATTAATGAAAATTTGACATTTGATGCAGTATATGCAGAAAATGGGAATTTTGAATCCTGGAAATCAAAATTATCTCATCCAGATTCAGATATTCGAGAGATGATAGTTCGAACTTTTGATGATTTCTTGGATGGAAATGAATTATGGATAGCAGGTAAAGATGAAGGTAAATTAGATAAAAAATACGTGGCATATCTCATGTCAGTCATGGTGGATGTGATGATTGAAGAAGAAATTTGCCTCAATTTTAGAATAGAAAATGATTGTCTAGTAGCTACAATTGATGGAAAAGCAGATGTCATAGACTGTAAAGAATTTTTTGAGGAATTTTACCATTTAGCAACTGGATTTAATTTTGACATAGACACAGGCATCCCTGATGATGAAACAGAAGCTGAGATGTACCTTACCAGACTTCAAGAAGAATTTGATGAAAAAATGAAGAACAAGTTAGGAGAAAAATATATGCCAGGAAATAATGATCCTGACACAATTAATGCAGAGGCTTGAGATAAAAAATGTCAGATAAAAAACCATATAGAAATTTCAAAAAACGTGAACCGAATTTAACAACAGAACAAAAAGTTGAACAGTTCGTCATTAGGAATTCAAAAAATGGTTTTTTTACCAAAGTATCTACAATTTCATACAAATTTGATGTTTCTCCAGATATGGCATGGAGTATTGTTGGGGAATTATTATCAAACGGATTATTTGATTCTATTCATGATGAATATTCAGGAGAAATGAAACTTTGTGAGACAGGTAAAGTATATACCATAAAAGATATGGAAATAAAAAGGAAACGAGATAAATATAAATTAAAAAATAAAAATCAAAACAAAAAGAAATAATCAGTACACAATGCAAACTCTTTTAATTTCAAATCATCATTAGATTAAAACATGGAAGATGAAAATTTACCAGCACAATGTCATCCAGTAACAAAAAAGAAAAAATCAAAGGATGTAAAAATTGATACAGTGTAAATTGTGTGGAACTCCATTAGGAAAAGAACCAACTACAGAAGAATTAGAAACACATTGGAAGAAACATCATAGTTGGCATTGGGAATCAAATAAAGAAAAAACACCTGAAGATGCTTTGTTAAAAAAACGATAATCAACGTCTTGGAATAGTGGTCGTTTATAGCATGCCTAAACCACTAAACGAAGGCGTCAATATCTTTAAAGGCTCGAGATATAAAAGAAGAATTAGTCAATTTTCAAACATTTGTTTAATGAACAATGAATAATGAAACTAATTTTTAGAATTTACTACATGTGATTTATCAATTGATTATGTAAAATAGAATCATGAATGAAGATTTTGCAGAATATACAAAATGCAGAACATGTGGTGTTGCCCTGCTTTATTGTGACTGTAACTGCCCATACTGTGGAGAACGAGAAAAGTGTGATTGTGAAATAGGCCCAATTGCACCATGATTAATTTTTACAATTTTAGTTCACGCATGATAGAAAATTATTTTTAAGCTTATCACTGTGAAAAAACTCACTTTGAATCTGTAATAGGAATTCCGTCATTAAGGCACATGTCAACAATAGAGGCATATGATATCAAAGCAAAAAAGAAAGTGTCAATGAACAATCCAAAGCCATATCTAATGAAAAATGGATCGTGGGCACTAAAAGGAACTAGCGCTGAGACTGGAATTAATCTATTCAAAATTGTCGGAAGACAAAAACCAACAATAGGCCAGTCAAGATTTGCAACATTCAAGAATTTGTTTACTAGTAGACAATGTGAATGTGACAAAACATGCTAGTCATATTTTTTATTTTATGTACAGATTTGGATATAATTTGAAGTATCTCATTGAGGTAACTAGTGTCGACTAGGACGATACATGGTAATTAGAAAGCATTAATTTGATATTTTTTTACCAATATTCATGTCATTGGATATTAATTGGAAAAATAATTTCTATGGAATTTCCTGGGCATATGAAAAAGACAGATTAGTAGTGTCCACAGTATTTGAGGATAAAAAAGAGGCCATGTCTATTGCCAAAGAAATTGAAGATTGGAGTGATAAATTTACCAGGCTGACTATTATTGAAAAAGACAATGATGAATTTGCAATTTGTGTTTATCAAGATCCATTAGTTTCAAAAAATGAAAGTCATTTAGGATTATTTAGAACAGGTATGAGGCAAAGTGGAGGATACGAACAGGCAAAACCTATGATTGAAGAAAAATCTCCATTGTTACAAATTGCATATGCTGCAGATGTTAGAGATATGAACACATATGAGCAAATTTCACGACTAGTTCCAATGCGCAAATGTAGAATTATTTCAGAAAAAGATTTGAAAAAGCAAGAATACTATTACGAGAAATCAGCAAATTCTTAGAATAAGAAAAAGGTGAGATTCAAAAATGAATCTAGGATTTGAATCATCACCAGGTATGGTCGGGTACTATTTACACTTCAAATTTAATATAAAGAATCACTACTCATTGGTACTGAGAAATCATACTAACAAATCGTTCATCGATATTAAATAGAAATTTTACCAGAGTAAAATATGCAAGATAACAATTATCAATCAAATTGGGAAGAAGCAATTGGCCTTTCTTGGCTAGTATCAGATGATTAAAATGTCAAATTTTAATTCAATTTGCAGCCCAAATTGTTGGTGTAAAATGAGCAAATTAGATAACACCGACGACCAGCTTTAAAAATATCTAAGCCTTTAATTTTTTTAATTAACAATATTCATAAAGTAATATTTTTGTCTGGATGTATGAATAAACCATCAAAGGTTATTGTGTTTATTTTCATTTTATCATTAATAGGAAGTGTTTTAGAAATTTGGGGCGGAAGTTGGGACATAACAACTCATTTACTAGGAGCTCCTGAGACATTTTTTTCGCCACCACACACAGTATTGTATTCAGGAGTTGGAATTGGAGTGATTGCGGCAATTCTTGCAAGCGTTGTATTAGTTAAAAATCGAGAATTACGTAATTCATCATTATCATTAGGTATGAAACTAATCATAGTTGGAAGTATAATTCAGATTTTTGCAGGACCAAGTGACTACACATGGCATGAAATGTTTGGAACAGATGGATTACTTAGTCCAACTCACCTTACTTTAATCACAGGCATATTGATTCAATCAGTTGGGATTGTATTGGGATTAACTAGATTAATTCCACATAATTTTAAAATTGTAAAACCTGCAACACTAGTTTCATTTTCAGCATTATGGTTTATTGTTATTGCATTTATCTTTCAATTCACTTTGCCAATATCTAAAGGAGAAACGATAAATCTTAATCCGGACCCATATGTGGCAGGAGTCATCTTAGCTATAAGTATGCCATTTTTCAGTGTATTAATTTTCTGGGGGGCTTCAAAGTCAATGAAAAAATTTGGTTGGGCAAGTGGAGTAACAGCATTATTGATATTTTTTAATATTACAGCAAATGTAATTCCTGCAGAAGCGTTGTGGGATTATTTACCATGGTATGTTTTACCAATGATTGTTGCAATAATTGCAGATGGAATTTTAACAAATAAAATCAAAATTGGTAAATTTGGAGATATGATATCAGGAGCTATAGTTGGATCAGTATTCTTGGTGTATAGTATGCCATTAGTAGGAATGGCTTACATTCAATTTTATGTATTCAGTGGCGTATCAGGATATTATCTATTACCAGATTTTTCAGAGACATTAATTATGATATTAGGAGTGATGAGTATCCCTGGAGCCATCATGGGCATACTGGCTGTAAAATTAGCTAAAAAGAAAATTGTAATTCCTGTTGAATCGACAGTGTAGATTACAAAGATTAAATTCTATTTTAAAATAATATCATCATGCATTGTGATGATAAACGAACATTGTATGTACTAAAAGAGGAGATAGAAAAATCATGGAAATTATTAGAAAAATCAGGATTTGCAGATCAGCAATTATTAGAAGATTTTAGCAACACAGTAACAGAGTATTTTGAATGCAAATCATCATCAGAATAAGAACCACGTATGGTTTTAGAGGTAGATCTTAAGTATCATTTTGACGTAATTAATGAGATGAACTTTGAGAATCTCTTAAAGAGAATAATGGATTCAGATGTAAACATCAGGCACAGTTTAGTTACGGATAGTGAGGGCAATATTTTAGCTACTAGTCACAGAGAAGGAATTACAAATTATCTATCTGCAGAAGAAACAGAAGCATCTTTGAAAAGAGCATCAGTTGCATGGAAAGGAAGAAATGAATTAGCTCCAAAAATAGGTCATGGATTGTATGCAGTTGCAACATTTGAAAAAATTACAAGAATGACATTCCCATTAGGTGATGAGAATTTAATTTTTGTCAGTATGGGGTCAGATGCAGTAAGAACAGATGTGCACGAAGGTGGTCAAAAACAAATTATTGAACACGTATTGAATATTTTAAGCAAAGATCCTACTAAACAATAAAACAGAATTTATTTTTTTAAGAAGATTATAAATTTGAAACAGAAAAAGGAACATTACATAAATTGACAATGATAGAACATACAAAAGAATGCAAGTATAGGATGGATAATGATATGCCACATACTAATTGTTATTGCCAATGTCACAAAATAATCATGGCAGAATCTTCAAAAATGGAATCAAGGACTTTTTGATTCAGGCTCAAAATTTTCAACAATTTCAGTTACACTAGCAATGATTGTTTTTTTTATTTCCTCTGAACTCATTCCAGATTTGTGCATTAATTTCATCTGATCCATGAGAGAAAAATGAACTCTTCCTTGAAGATAATCTACTATTCCAAATCCTTGTTTTGGGAATTCTGTAACAAACATCTCATGTTCAGATGATTCATCAGAGTTGTTCATGAAACCATTTTAGTAAAACCAGTTATAAAATTTACAATCAATATAATCTAAAAAGAGAACTTGGGAATTATTTTTAGGTAAAGTCCATTACTTCGCCTTTTTCGATTCTCTCTCTAAATTTCTCTTTGAATTCTTCACGATATTTTTCTTGGAGTATTCGTTTTTCATTTTTCTCTATCTTCTTTGACATGTACAAATATGGCGATCATTTAATTTATCCTAGCTAGTAAAAGTTCTAAAAATTTGTTTGGAATATTAGAAATTTTTAAACAATTCAAAGGAAAACTAAACATCAAGATTATCTTACTATAATTATATTTCACAATAATGGCTGCAACGCAAAATGTTACAGAACATGAAGAAAAACTCCTCAATATAATTATGGGTGAAATTCCTAGTTCAAGAGTTGCAATAATTTGTGATCATGAGGGCAATATTCTATGGAATAGTGTTAGAGATGGCACCACTAGTTATCTAAGTATGGATGAAACAAAAGATTCACTAAAAAGATCAATTGCGTCTTGGGAAGAAAGAGAAAAACTATCATCAAAAATTGGAAATGGAAAATATGCAATTGTTGCATATGATAAAATAAAAAGAATAACAATACCTCTGTCAAATAACCATCTCTTGTTTGTTAGTTTAGAAGGAGAAGAGTTTGGAAATATTCAAAACATTATGACCATAGTCAATTGGGTTAATTCCAATATGGGATTATAGTTATTTTTAAAAATACAAATTTAGCAATGGAGTATTGATTTTCAACATAGAACCATGTCATACATAATACATGAAATTCTTAAATTTGTTATTCACATATGGTATATGTGGCAACAAGGGATGATCTTAAAAATGACATTATCAAAGTGACTGAAGAACAGCAAAAATTAATGGAGTTAAGAAAAAAATTTTTGGGTTCAAAAAATAATGAGGATCAAATGAACGCATTTAGAATAACGACACAAATTATGAAATATGAGGATTTTATTCGAGATACTGAAAAACAGTTACGAATTATGGATTAATCAATTAAGAACTGCAAATATTCATTAGACCATACAAAATGAAAGATTCATGACAGAATTTATCCATAAACCATATGAAAAAATCTATGTCAGAGACATGATAAAACTCAATTTGGATGATCTTATTGGCATGATGTCATCACTAGAGGCTACAAATGCTTACTGGGTTGACGGAGTTCTGTTTGCAAGTTTTGCAATGACTGAATCAGAAGAATTGGCAAAAAAAGAGATGCAAAATGAAATGTTTCTAGATAAAATAATTTTTGCAGTATATGAAAATTATACAAAGACAGTAAAATCCTCAACAAATTTAGAGATTGGAGTTTTAAACATGCAAAAAAGCAAATTATACCAAGATCTCATTGCATGGCTAAAAACTCAATCAATATGGAATGAATAAAAAAATTAAGATTGATTCCAAGAACCATACCCACCTTCTAGAGTAACTGCATTGAATCCTTCTTTGATTAATTCATCAGCTGCAATATTTCCCCTATAGCCAGTGCCACAGTAGGTACAGATTTTCTTGTCCCTCATATCTTCAATTTGTTTTTTCTTTGCGTTTCTAATTGATAATCCCAAAGGCATGTGAACAGAGCCTTCAACAACTCCACTAGATAGCTCATCTGCTTCTCGGACGTCAATTATAACAAAATCACTTTGTTGTGATTTTAGATTATTTGCAGTAATTTTATCTGCCATGAATACTAGAAAATGTTCTGTAATTTATTTCTGCACTTGTTTTGATAGTAATGCATGATCCATACTTATCATCATACATTGAAAATGAATTTGTTCTTCAGAAACAAAACCACATTCATGACAATAAAATTGATTCACCTCATTACAAATATCACATTTTTTGTTCACTTCTAATTCGTTTCCACAACGTCTGCATGAATCTTGTTTCATAATTTAGTATGAGGAATATTAGATTTAAACAATATGAAAATTAGACAATCCTAATTAGCTTCTTCTAATTAGTTTACACTAATTTTTAGGCACCGTAAATTAGTTTTGGGCAATTAAATTTTCAAGGGACAAACCATAATACGAATTGTCTACAGGTTTCAATGCTTCCATTAATTCCATTTTTAACAATTTGATTTCTTTTTCAGTTTTCATATTATTAGATAAATCATCTTTGTGATAATCTTCTCTTTTCAAATACTGCAAACCCATAGCTAACAGTATACCAATTTTGAAATTCCAATTGAAGAAAATAGTCAATAAGCTTAAGTTAAGAGATCATAGAAGAATTAGACATGGATGAACCATTAGTAGAGGTTTCAAAGCAGTTGATTGCTGCAGATTATGAGATCGATGCCATATCAAAGCAATGGGCAGTACTAAAACACGAGTATAGAAGTAGTAAAGATCCCACCATCAGAGCAGAGATTAAAGAAAAATGGGATAAGCTGGAAACTAAGAAAAAAAATCTAGAGATGAATCGTAGAAAAATAATTGAGAAAAAAGAAGAGATAGAATTCAAAAGCAGATGGAAAGGCTGGAAATAATATCATCAATAGGCTTAAGTTCACAGGAAATTCAAAAAAATATTGAGTTTTGAACCTAATTACAGAGCAACACTAGTGATTTTAGATGATATAGAAAAAAGCGGACTAGTTCAGTTTAACAAAGAATATGCAGATAAAGAGTTTTTCAAAAATTTTATAAAATTTAGAAAAGCATTTTCTCATTCAATGAGTGAATTAATTAGTAAACTAGACACATTTGAAACAAAAAGTAATGAAATGACAAGTTTCATAATTTATTCAGAATTATCTTTCATCAATTCTCACCTAGATGTAATAAAGAAATTCCTTAAAATTATCATCAATCCAATAAAACTAGATTATGGGTTTGGCAAAGATACAACTCTTCAACAAATGATTGAAAGAATTTCAAAAAAAATGAATTATAATCAAAAATTGCAAAATTCAATTAGAGGTTTATTTTTACTTGATTTTAGAAAAGCCACAGTGCAAGAATTATTTTTAATTGAAAAAACAGGTCATTTGATTATTTATCCAAATAACTCAAAAATGAAAAAACAATTAGACATTAAAGATTTGGCAGACTATGCATCGCAAACAATGGAGATTCTTTCTGCAATGTTTGATTGGTCAAATGGGAAAACAAAAAACCAAAAGAAAGAACCTGATAAATTAGATGGAATAGTGAACGATTTGGCAAAACAAGTACAAGAACTAGATAAAAAACTCGAGAAACTTTCTTAAATTATTCCAAATTATTCAAATAGTATTTTTCAACACGTTCAGTCATCGGTTCAATATAATCATCACATGTTTTGGCAAATTCCTGCCTAGTATTTTTCTCACTACTCACTAGAATAACTACTTGATTGATTTTTTTCCCTGTAACTTCTTTAAACATTTGAGCATAGCACGTAGTTTGCAGATAATATTCATACATGTATTCATCTACCTGAGGTTTTCTTTTTGTTTTATAGTCAATAATAGATAATTCTCCATTGTATTCAGCAATTAAATCACTAGTTCCTGCAACTTTTAGTTTATCTGAATACATTCGTTGTTCAATACTAGTAACATTTGAAATATTTTCAAGGAATGGTTTTAGATTATTAAAATGGGCAATGGGCAATAAATCAAATTCTTCCATAGCCAAAGTATTGCTCAAATAATCTTCAATCATTTTATGGGATTGAGTACCAATGTCTTGAGCTTGTTTTGTAATGTATTCATGGGCTGGCTCATTTTCTTTCCATCGAGCTAATCCATTTTTCTTATGTTCAGGGGCAGTAGCTGACAATATGGTACTAATTGATGGGTAGACTTGATCAAATTTTGTTTGATACCAATGGCCATCTTCCCTATCCAATAATGTAGGTTCACGAGTCTTTAACATCTGTGTAAAGTTTGTCACTAAAATTTTCAATCAATAACAGTTATTGAATGATTTGGAAAGTTATAGATCAGGTCATCATTGTTTTAAATTTGTTAAATTCAGATCTAGTTTTTACAAATTGATCTGTTACAATTTTCCTTAATGTGAATAAATTTTCCATTTTTTCATTGATTATGGAAATGGATTCATTAAAAATCACAGCATCAATAAACTCCTCATTAGGATATACAGTATATTCAAAAAATTCAGAACTAGTTTGAATTTGTAGTTTGAATCCCATTAGCAGTCCTAAATCATCATGTTTGTTCAAAAATCCAGTAAGTCCAGCCTTCAAAGAAGAGTCATTTGGAAGAGATTGATATCCAGATTCCAATCCAGTTTTATCAATTATACATGCAACAGGCTTACCTTGAGTGTGTAAAACTGTAGAACTGTGAGTGAGCACAAATTCTTCAGAATTAGGCATTTTGTCTAATGGCATAATCATATTTCAGATATTTGATTAATAATTTTTTAAAGAAATTATTCTTCTTCAGGCTCGTTTGCCTTGTCTCTGACCTTTTTCATTACACAGAATTTACCCAAGGTCTTTTTCCATCCCATACTTTGTTAATACATTCCAGAGTCTTAAGTGTGTTTGATTAATCCAGTCAACTCTTGGGTAATAACACAGTCTCATATGTTCATTAATGGTAAATTTACCTCAAATCTTATTCATGAAATTCTGTTCTAATTGCGATACTAGGCTTGTACAAAGCTATGAAGATGTGGGAGGACCGTGGGTTTGTCCTAAATGCAATCCTGAAAAAATATTAGTCAAAGCCCCAACATATGGAGTGAACTATTCGGGTAGAACAAAACAATGCTCCAAAGGTTGTGGTGCAGAAATTTACTGGGATGAAGGTTTCAAATCAGATAGCGGAAAGTTTATCCCGATTGATTCAAGAACCGATGAACCACATAGATGTGAGGGGCCTACAGAGTCAGGAGATTATTTCCCAGATCAAATTAAAAAATATTCAAAACCAAAACCAAAAGATACCACACCAAGTATTCCAATTCCAGAAAATATTTTATTTGATATTAATAAAATCCCAAAATCACTAATTGATAATGACAGTATCATTAGAGAGATTATTCAAGGACACAAAGAAGAATCATTAGCATTAATCCACTATGAACGATTAATTGCACCAGAAGCAGAAAAGATTCCAATTGAATCACTCAAAGATGTATTATCAGAAAATATTCTAAAAGGGTTAACAAAATACGGATTCACAGGATTTCTACCATTTCAAGAAGAATCAATCAGGGAAATTCTAAAGGGCAACAACTCCATTATTTCAGCACCTACAGGTTCTGGAAAAACTGAAGCATTTGCCATTCCAATTTTACAAAAAATTTCAGAAAATAAAGAATCAGGAGTATTCACACTACTAGTTTATCCACTTAATGCGCTAATTGATGACCAAGTTTCAAAAATTGCAGATTTAATTCAAAAATGCAAACTTGGAGACAAGGTTGGAGTATTTTCCATTCACGGAGGTCAGAGCACAGAATACAAGGATATGATAATATCAGATGCAAGTAGCAAATCCTTAATCATTGCAACAAATTTTGATTTTATCAATTATCATTTAATTTTACAAGATAAAAAGTGGAATGAATTATTCAAAAATGCAAAAATTATTGTAATGGATGAGGCACACTCCTATACAAGCTTTCATGGCTCTAATGTGTATCATGTTTTAAAAAGAATGAAACGATTTATGAACAAAGTTCAGTTTGTTGGTTCATCTGCAACTCTAGATAATTCAAAAGAATTTTTTTCAAACATGTTTGATTTACCTGAAGATTCTTTTTCATACATCAAAAGTCAATTTAGAAGAAAACAAAACATGCACATGTTTTTCATAATGCCAAGGAAATTCAGACAAAGGACCACCATGGAAATGTTATCATCAATCTGTTACAAAAATAAATCAACTCAACTTGTATTTAGTAACTCTCATAATGATGCAGAGTTCCTTGCATCAAATGTAGAAACAGCAAACGAAGGAATTAGAATTCAGATTCACAGAGGAGGTTTAGATCAAAGAGACAGAAAAATGTATGAATCTCAAATGAAAGCAGGAGAACTTGATGTACTCTCATGCACTCCAACATTAGAACTTGGTATTGATATTGGTCATGTTGATGTAGTGATATCTGCATTCAAAAATGAATTTGATTCATTTATTCAGAGAATTGGAAGAGCAGGCAGAATGGGTCAAAAATCATATGCAATTTGTGTTTTTGATCCGGATGATGCAGCATGTCATTATTTTGCTCGTCACATAGATGAATATCTAAAACAAGATCACATCATTCCAATTAACAAGAAAAATCCAATTATTTCAGATAGACATGTAGAGTCTGTAGAAATTGAAGATCAAGCTGCAAATGAGTCAGACAAATCACTATTCTTTGATTTTGCAAATAGTGTAAATCTAAGAGGATCATCAGGAGAAATTGCCATTTATTATAATTCTAGGAAAATTGGAACCCGAGGAGTTCCTGTAGGGTATTATCAACTACATCAAAAGGCAATTTACCACTTTAACAAGCAAAACTATGAAGTAAATTCTCTCATAAAATCCCAAAATGGGGCTAGAGCATACCTTGTAAAATCAAATGAGAAAGGGAAAAGAACAATCCCAGTAGTCAAAACAACCATAATTCAAACCTCAGAAGGTAAAGCAACTCATAGAGAAATTGAGGTAAAATCTAAAAAAATATCATTAAGATATGGGACGATTTCACTGGATAGAACCATTACTGGATACATGAAAGGAAATTACAATGAATCTGCAGACAAGTTTGCAATGTATAATGGTAGTAACATTTCAGGTTGGAGAAACTTTCATTGGAAATCAAAACATTCCTCAGTGAGTATAACAATTCCACCAGAATTTATCTCAAAAGCAATTTCAGATTCTAAAAGCCCCATAGTCAATGATCCTAGAGTTCACACCATATCACACATCCTAGTTAATGCTAGTAAAATTTTAACAAAGTCAGAATCAAGTGATATTGATGTTTATTATGAAAAAGGAGTAATCTATCTTTATGATAATTCATCAGATGGATTTAATGGATGCAGCAAGATAGCATATGATGAATTTGAGAAAATACTTAGTACAGGATTCTCTCTTTTACAAGATTGTGATTGTCCAACGGATAAATCTCAAATAGACAATGAAAAAAAATGGGGGGGGTGTCCAAAATGTACATTTACCACAAACTATTGTCAAACAAAAAATAAAGAATTATCTAAAAATGGTGCAAAAGAATTTTTTTCTGTATTTCAAATATAATAAAATCTAAAAATATCTTTTAAAAATATTTTAGAAATATTATAGTTTATCGAGTATTTTCAGATATTTTTTTCAATTCAGAAAGAATCAAAACTAGTATTTCCTTTTCACTTAATTTCAATAATTCTACTGTTTCTTCTTCAGTGAATTTAATTTCTTCATTTATTTTTTCATATGTTTTAAGATCTGCCATGATAAAATAGGACTAGAGCAATGATTAAACTTTTCCTAGTCTTGTAATGAATAGTGAACATCACAAAACAACACAATGCCATTTGGTAATGTTTTAGCAGATATAGAATGCCCATCTTGCAATCCTTTCCCACAAACATAACACTCCACTTTATTTACGGATGTAGAAGCAGTATGCGATTTTAAAATCTGCATATTCTGAATGGTTGCTTGATTTGCCCCCTGCATGGTAATCATACTACGATCAACTAGACTATAAAGGTACCGTACCATACCGTAATTAATCCATGCCTAAGAAATCAACTATTTCAAACATAAACAGATAGATCAGAATCATCTCATCACTTTAAATAATAAACCATCAGAAATTTATCTATGGGTGGACACCTTTGGAAAAACACAAGCAAAAGTAATACCTCTAGATTTATCTGAAAACCAATTTCAAATTTACAATAAAATTTCAAGAAACTATTCACATTCATTTCTATTTGAATCATTGACAGGACCAGAAGTTTTAGCTGAGACATCAGTAATGGGGTTTGATCCCAAAATAATTCTTAAAGGATTTTCAGACAAAGTAGAAATTATTCAAGATGGAGAAACAAAAATAATTCAAACTACAGACCCATTTACAGAATTAAAAAAATTACTAGGAAAATCAGATGATCAAAGTTATAGATATCTTGGAGGAGCAGTAGGAGTAGTCAACTATGACGCAATTAGACTAGTTGAAGAAATTAAAGATTCTCATAACTCACCACAACCATTAATTGAATTTGGAATTTATGATGACGGGATTTTATATGATAAAATACATGAAAAGCTATTCTACTTTTATCATGATGAAAACAGATTTGACAAATTTATAATGAATAGTGGAGAATTTGGAGAATTTCATGCAAGTGAAGTAACTCCAAATATGGATGAAACAAAATATTCTGAAATAGTAAACAAGGCAAAAAAATACATTCATGATGGAGATATTTTCCAAGCAGTATTATCTAGAAAGTTTGCTTTTGATACAAACGGAGACAATCTAACATTGTACAAGACACTAAGAAAGCTAAATCCATCTCCATACATGTATCATTTAAAACAAGATACCAAAACAATAATTGGAGCATCTCCTGAAATGCTCGTTCGAATTACTGATGATAAAGTAGAGACATTTCCAATTGCAGGTACTAGGAAGATTACAGATGACGAAAATAAAAACAAGGCATTATCTGAAGAATTAATTCATGATGAAAAAGAATTGGCAGAGCATACAATGCTTGTAGATTTGGGAAGAAATGACATTGGTAGAGTTTGCAAATATGGAACGGTACATCCAGAATCACTAATGGAGATAAAGCGATTCAGTCATGTTCAGCATATTGTAAGTCATGTTGTTGGCAATTTGGCTCCGGAAAATGACATGTTTGATGCATTTCAGGCAGTATTTCCAGCAGGAACAGTATCTGGAGCACCAAAGGTTAGAGCCATGGAGATTATTGATGAATTAGAAACAGAGGCAAGAGGACCATATGCAGGAGCAGTAGGATATTTCTCATACAATGGATGCTGTGATTTTGCAATAGCAATTAGAAGTATATTCATTGAAAACAACAAAGGGTTTGTCCAATCAGGTGCAGGCATAGTATCAGATTCTATTGCAGAAAATGAGTTCAAAGAAACAGAACACAAGGCAGGAGCTATGCTTCAAGCATTAAAGGAGGCATCAAGTTGAAATTTTTAATTATTGATAATTATGATTCATTTGTGTACAATATTGCACAGTATCTTGGAGAATTAGGAGTAGAATGCGATGTAATTAGAAATGATAAAATCACATTACAACAAATCAAAGAAAAAAATTATGATGCAATAATTATTTCCCCAGGACCAGGTACTCCAGAAGATAAAAAATATTTTGGAGTGTGTAGTGATGTTATCAAAAATATGGGACCAAACACCCCAATTCTAGGAGTATGTCTAGGACATCAGGGAATCATTGATGCATTTGGAGGTAAAGTTACCAATGCAGGATGTGTAAGACATGGAAAGACAAGTCAAGTTGATCATAGTAATTCAAAATTATTTATAGATGTAAAGAATCCATTTCGAGCGACAAGGTATCACAGTTTAGTTGGAGACAAAACAATAATCCCAGATGTTTTAGAAGTGACTGCAACTGCATCAGATGATGGGGAAATTATGGCAATTCAACATAAAGAATTCCTCATTCAAGGAGTTCAATTTCACCCAGAGTCCATTATGACAGAAGATGGTAAAAAAATTCTTGGGAATTTTATCAAACAAGTACAGGAGAAACAAAAATGATTTCAGAATTAATTTCAAAATTACAGGAAAAGACAGATCTCACATATGATGAAATGAATCAGGTGATGACAGATGTGTTATCAGGTAAAACAGATGACATTCAAAATGCAGACTTTCTATCATCATTAGCAGAAAAAGGGGAGACCGATGATGAATTATTAGGAATGCTTGACAAAATGCAGGAATTCTCACTTAGTGTAGAGGTCAAAAATCAAGGGCCAGTCATAGATATGTGTGGAACTGGTGGGGATAGACTCCAGACATTCAATATCTCCACTACAGCATCATTTGTGGTGGCAGCAGCAGGTGGAATCGTAGCAAAACACGGAAATCGCTCAAGTTCAGGAGTGTCTGGAAGTGCAGATATTTTTGAATATTTTGGATATGATTTGAATACAGAACCAGATAAAATCTCAGATATTTTACAAAAACATAACATCTGCTTTATGTTTGCACAAAAATTTCATCCAGCAATGAAACATGTTTCAGCAGCTAGAAAACAATTAGGGAAAAGAACTGCATTTAATCTTCTAGGACCACTATCAAATCCAGCCAGAGTAAAAAATCAACTAGTAGGAGTATTCTCTACAGAATATTTAGATAGATTGCCATTACTTCTAAAAAGAAAAGGAGCTGAAAACATAATGACTGTCCGTTCAGACGATGGGATGGATGAGTTTTCTACAAGTGCTGTAAATCGAGTTTGTATATTAAAAAATGATAAAGTGTTGATGAATGCAATAGACCCAGAAGTAGTGGGGTTGCATAAATCATCACTAGCAGACATTCAAATAAAAACAAAAGAAGAAGCAATCAAATCATTTGTTACTGTATTAAACAATACTGCAAATCAAGCAATGATTGAAACCACAGTGCTAAATGCAGCTGGTGGATTAATAGTTGCCAATATTTCTAAAAACTTTGAAGAAGCAGTAGAATTAGCGTCAAACACAATAAAAAGTGGCAAAGCATTTTCATTATTGGAAAAATTTGTTCAAGACACAGGAGACATTTCAAAATTAAAGGAGATTAATGATGGCTGAGAATATTTTACGAAAACTAGTAAACAATTCCCAGATGGCAATTGATGATGGAGTTTATGATGTAGATGCAGATTTGCAAAAATCAAACAAAGATTTTATTCAAATTATCAACACAAATCCACACCCAACATTACTAACTGAGATAAAATTTTCATCACCTTCATTAGGTAAAATCAAGACACTAACGGATCCTGCTAGTATTGCAAAACAAATGATTGCAGGGGGTTCAAAAGCACTCTCAGTTTTAACTCAACCACATCTGTTTCAAGGTTCACCAGAGTATTTCATGAAAGTGCGAGAGGTAGTAGATGTGCCTATGCTCATGAAAGATATCATGATTGATAAAATACAGATTGATGCTGCAAAGAAGATAGGAGCAGATTACATGTTGGTAATCCAGTCTTTATTTGATCAGAAATTCCTCTCCGACATTGATGAATTCATCGATTACGGTCACAAGCAAGGATTACAAATTTTGTTGGAAGTTCATACAAAACAAGAACTAGAAAATGGATTAAAAACAAAGGCGGATTTAATTGGAATTAATAACAGAAATCTAGACACATTAGAAATTGATATCAAAACTACAGAATCAATACTTTCAGGAGAAGAAATATCAAGACCTATTCTATCTGAAAGTGGAATTAATACTGCTGAAGACATTCAATATCTAAAAAAGTGTGGTGCCGATGCATTCCTAATAGGATCAAGCATTATGAAAAGTGATAACATTGAAGAACAAGTAAAAAAATTGGTGAGTGCATATTGAAATATCCTAAAAACGGTCGATTTGGAGAATTTGGCGGAAAATATATTCCCGAAACACTAGTTCCTGCAATTGAGGAATTAGAAGAAAATTATTTGAAATTTAAAAATGATAAAAAATTCAAAAAAGAACTGGATTATTATCTCAAGGTCTATGCTGGAAGACCAACTCCATTATACTATGCAAAAAATTTGTCTGAAAAAATAGGCGGTGCTAAAATCTATCTCAAACGTGAAGATTTGCTTCACGGAGGAGCTCATAAGATTAACAATACATTGGGTCAAGCATTACTTGCAAAAAAAATGAACAAGAAAAGAATTATCGCAGAAACCGGTGCAGGACAACACGGAGTTGCAACTGCAATGGCATGTGCAGCACTTGGAATGAAAGCAGAAGTGTATATGGGTTATAGAGATACAATTAGACAAAAACAAAATGTATTTCGAATGAATATGTTGGGATGTGAAGTTCATCCAGTAAAATCAGGCTCAAAAACACTCAAAGATGCAATTAATGAAGCAATTCGTGACTGGATTACCAATGTAGAGAATACATACTATTTGTTAGGATCAGCAGTAGGTCCACACCCATATCCTGTAATGGTAAGAGATTTCCAAAGTGTGATTGGTAATGAAATAAAATTGCAGATGAAAAAAATTAACAATAAAGCACCAGATACTGTAATAGCATGTGTAGGTGGAGGTTCAAATGCAATTGGAACATTCTATCCATTAGTTGATTCTAATTTAGAAATTATTGGGGTAGAAGCTGCAGGTCAAGGATTAAGATCAAAAATGCACTCAGCTACATTGTCTGCAGGAAGTAAAGGAGTTTTACACGGTATGATGACATATCTGTTACAAGACAAGGAAGGACAAGTTACTGAAACTCACAGTATTTCAGCAGGGTTAGATTATCCAGGAGTAGGTCCAGAGCACTCTTACTATAAAGACACTAAACGAGTAAAATATCATTCAGCAACAGATGCAGAAGTAATTGAAGCATTTCTTACACTAACAAGAACCGAAGGAATTATTCCAGCTTTAGAATCATCACATGCAATTGCTGAAGCAATAAAAGTTGCAAGAAAGAGTAAGAAATCCGAATCAATTGTAGTGACTCTTTCGGGAAGAGGAGACAAAGACATTGAAGAAGTACAAAATTATTTGAATAAACATGACAAGAATTAAAGAAAAATTTGCAGAACTAGAGGCAAAAAACCAAAAAGCCCTAATTTCATACATCATGACAGGTTTTCCAAATGAGAAATCAACAATCTCTACAGTGAGAGGATTAGTAAAAGGGGGAGTAGACATTATTGAATTAGGATTTCCATTTTCAGACCCACTAGCTGATGGACCTGTAATCCAAAATGCAAGCACCATTTCTTTAGAAAAAGGTACAAAGATTGCAAAGTTTTTCACACTTGTAAAAAAGATACGAAAGGAAACAGACATTCCACTCATCTTAATGACATATACCAATATTCTGTATCACAAAGGATACGGAAAATTTATTCTTGAGGCTAAAAAAGCAGGAATTGATGGATTTATCCTACCAGATATGTCCGTTGAGGAATCAAAAGAATATCTAAAAGCTGCAAAAAACAATGCAGATACAATATTTCTGATTTCTCCAAATACAAGTAATGCAAGAATTCAAAAAATATGTAAAGCATCATCAGGATTTTTGTATCTTGTTGCAGTGTTTGGAACTACAGGAGTAAAGTCTGGAATTAAAAAATACACTTTGGATGCAATCAAACAAGTCAAGAAACAGACCAAGGGAAAAATCCCAATAGGAATTGGGTTTGGAGTTTCAACACCAGATGATGTTAAAAAATACATCAAAGCAGGGGCAGATGCAGTAATTGTTGGAAGTGCATATTTGAAATTAATTGAAAAGACTCCTCAAAATCAACTTGAATCAAAGATTGCATCATTTACAAAAAGTCTCAAAAAACAAACCATACTCTAAATACAATATCGTCTAAGTTGGCGGTCAAGTATGCAAACTTTCATGGAGGGGAACTCAATTTCGGTAATGGCCGCCAAACTAGAGGTTCTCACATTACAATACACATAGCAAAATAAAACAAAGACGGTATCAATATCTAAAATTCATTTGAAAAGTTGATGAATAATTCACAATCGTAAAGATCGCTTTATCTAAAAAGAGATAATTTGGAACGAGTCAAAAACAATGTAGAAACAAGACTAATACTCAAAATGCCTAATGCTAAAAATCCAAATTCAGGAATTACTTTAGTACCCATAATTTTAATTTCACTAGAATCTGACGAAATAGGAATTACAAGTTTTGTACCTGTAGATGTAATTTCAGATTCAAATTCAGTCATATCACCATCCACTAAAACGGCATTTGGATTTTCAATTAATTCTGAAGGAAGTACAAAAGTGATTTGTTCATTTTCGCTAGTTCCAGAAATTCTAAAAGTTAGACTCTTGTCATCAGGGTTTACATGAACAGCTTTTTGCAAATTTGTATCAAGAATGTATTTTACCTCAAATCCTAAACCATCTTCACTATATCCTGAACCGATATTATCAATAGATTGAACACTTCCAGGATCTTTTACAACATGTACAATCCCATTCATCCAAGGATGAAGGCTACAGTAATAGTAAAAATCGCCAAGGTCATCAAATTGTCTAGTATAAGATTCACCTGCAGTGAAAAATCCACTATCAAATAATCCATCTACTTCAAATTCTCCTGTTTCAAAACTGTCTGCTGAAACTGATGTAACAGTATGAAATGCAGTATCAGCATTATGCCAGGTTACAGAATCATCAGGTACAATTGTAATTATTCCTGTAGTAACACCCGTGGAAATTTCAGACCAGAAAAATGGGGCACCAGGATCAGACGCACCAGTAGGGATTTTGATTTCATAAGTTTCAGCAAATGCCAATCCACCAGAACTAGCAATTAAAGCAATTATCACAGGTAACACAAAAACAGAATATCTCATGTTGAGATAAAATAACATCCAGTATTTCAACTAATCATGATCGACAAAACATACAAAAACCAGATACTCGTTAGTTTAATGTGCAGACGAAGTTTATTTTTGTCACAGGTGGTGTGATGTCTGGCCTTGGAAAAGGCGTAACAACTTCCTCGATTGCAAAATTATTACAATTAGCAGATCAAAAAGTATCATGTATCAAAATAGATCCATATCTTAACTATGATGCAGGGACTATGAATCCAGTAGCACATGGAGAAGTCTTCGTAACAGATGATGGGGGAGAATGCGACATGGATATTGGAAATTATGAAAGATTCCTAAACCAAAATATTCCTAAAAGTCACAACATTACAACTGCTCAAGTGTATTCATCAGTTATAGAATCTGAAAGGAAAGGAGAGTATCTAGGAGCATGTGTTCAGATCATTCCTCACATTACTGATGAAATTAAAAATAGAATTACAAAAATTGCTGAAGATGAAAAATTAGACTTTTTGATAGTAGAATGCGGAGGAACGGTAGGAGATATCGAATCACTACCATTTCTAGAAGCTCTAAGACAAATGAAAGTAGAGGAAGGACCAGAAAGTGTAATTTTTGTCCATGTTACATTGGCACCATCATTAGATGTAGTAGGTGAACAAAAGACAAAACCAACACAACATAGTGTTCAAGAATTACGAAGGATAGGAATTCAGCCGGACTTTTTGGCAGTTAGATGTACTTTGCCATTAGAGGAAAAAACAAAGAAGAAAATTGCAATGTTTACAAATGTTACAACAAAAGACGTGTTATCATGTCATGATGCTAAATCAATTTTTGAAGTACCACAGATGCTATATGACCAAGGAATTTTAGATGCAATATTTAGAAAGTTCGGCAAAGTAGGAATGGTAAACGCATCTTCTAATTGGGACAAATGGAATGAAATTGCTCAAAACATGGTTAACCATGAAAAGGATAAAATCAAAATTGCAATGGTTGGAAAATATGTTACACTAACAGATAGTTACGTAAGCGTGAATCATGCGCTAAAACATGCTGGTGCAAAGATTGGAAAATCAGTAGACATTGATTGGATAGACTCTGAATCAATTTTGGATTACAATATACTGTCTAATTATAATGGAATTTTAGTTCCAGGCGGATTTGGAACTAGAGGTTCTGAAGGAATTATTCAAACCGCAAATTATGCTAGAGAGAAAAATATCCCATATCTAGGAATATGTTTTGGATTTCAATTGGCTGCAATTGCATTTGGAAGAAATGTTATGAATTTGGAAGACGCAAACTCTACAGAAATTAAAGAAGATACTAAAAATCCAATTGTGGATTTACTTCCAGAACAAAAAGAGATTTCAGATATGGGAGGATCACTTAGACTAGGAGCTAATGATGTGATAATAAAAGGAAATACAAATGCACAAAAAATCTACAACATGTCAACTATCAGTAAGCGTCATAGACACAGATATGAAATCAATAAAGAGTACATTCCAGAATTTGAGAAAAATGGACTGATATTTTCAGCTGATAGTGACGAAGGAAAGAGAATGGAAATGCTTGAAATTCCATCTCACAAATTCTATCTAGGAGTTCAATTCCATCCAGAATTTAACAGCAGGCCAGGTTTCCCCGAAGAATCTTTTTCAGCTTTTCTTAAAGCAGCCTCTGAGAAATAATTCAGTATAAAAAAATTCCAAAAATGGGAATTTATGAAATTATGTAAATAGCTTACAAAAAGATCAAATGTAAGTAAATGGCAGAGTGTAAGGAGTGCGGTAGTGGATACGAGGCAGGAGTCAGAGAATTTTGCTCTGAAAAATGTTTTAGAAAAAATATTCAAAAAAGAATTAACGAGGCTACTGAAAAAGAAAGTTCACATACCAATAAATTTTCTAAACCAGATACTTGAAGAATCATTCAATTTTTGAAATTTCATAAATTTTCTGCCTAGCGTCACGAATTGAAACTTTCTTTTTGACATATCCTTTTTTCAAAAGATGACTTAGTGCTAAACGTACAGTTCTATCTGGAAGTAATGTCTTATTGGCAAGATCTTTCTGAGTTAATGCCCCTTCATATTCTAATGTCTTCAAAAGCAGTTTGGAGCTTGGAGGCATACTAAGCAATTCTTCAGCAAGATGTACTTTTTTGGCAAGAGCAGAAATTGCAGTTGAGTCTTTTTTTAGTCGAATTATTTTTGCAGGGGGGAAAAATTGAGTACACTCAACAGTTTTGGTTACCTTGTATCTATCTAATCCATCTAAAACCACTTCACAATGTAATCTTGCAGAAATGTCATCAATCTCAATGGAACTGTCATTTGAAACGATAATTGGCCTACGTGTTACATCAAGTGAATTTACAGAAATTATTTCAAACACTGCTGAATCTTGAAACAGTACGGGACCACCAACAGACATGGAATAAGCAGATGATCCTATAGGAGTAGATACAATAATTCCATCACTGTTATCGTGCCACACTTCATCCCCATTTACTCGAAGAGTGTGCTCCATCAGCATTGCACTTTTAGAGGAAAAAACCGCAACATCATTTAACACAGGGTAAACATTTTTGCCATCAATTTTTACTCCAAGTCTTGGAACTTCTTCCACGGTGTAATTTTGTTTTTTTAACATATTGACATATGTAGAAAATTCTCTAAGTTCAATTTGAGCCAAAAAACCACTTGCTTCACCTTCACTAATACCTAATACAGGTAAAGTTGAATCAAAGGTTCTATGGAAATAATTTCTAACGCCTTTATCTCCACCTAAAACAATTATGCAATCTGCTTGTTTACTCTTTGATTTTGTAATTGGAAATGATTTGATTTCAGAGTCATCTAGAATTTTTTTAATATTCTTTGCAGCAGATTCTGTACTTCCAGAACCGTAAATGCCTATTTGCATAGAAGAAACAGTCAATTCGGTTCAATAAAAGAATATTTGAAGTTTTGTGCGTGTGTTATTGGAGCCCAGTAGCAATATTCAAAATAAAGTTTTCAAGAAATTTGAAAGATTATTCGCCATAAACTGTTTGAAGAACAGTACTATTCATAATTACTTCTTGTGTAAATTGTACATTAACAGTCACTTTATTGTTAAAGTCAATATTCACATTGTCAAAAAGTGATTTGTATCTATCAATTACTCTTCTATTTGAAGTCAAATCAGAACCAGCTTTTATCAATAATCCATCTTCAATTAAAGAATTAATTTTTCTATATCCAGATGTTTTTGGAATATCCAATTTTTCTAAAATTTCAGATATCGTCCAAGGTTCACCAATTGAAGCATTAAGAATTTTTGACATCTCATCATCACTAAATGCTTTCAAAATAGATTGACTAATTGATGAATCAGATATTGTAAATCGTTTTTCGGCTTTATCTTTTTTAGATTTAATACTGCATATTCCATCTAGGAATTTCTTTTCAAGACCTTCAGCTCCTGCACCAAAAAATTCTCTTAAAACAGAATCTAATTTGGGGAATTCTTTAATTGATTGAGTAATAGAAATACCATATTTTTCAAATAATCTATTTTGAATACTTTGATATGTTGTATCACCAAGATTAGTACGGATCATCTTTTCAATAGATGATGCAAAAAAAGTATCTATCTCAGTCATAATATTCACCTAGTATTACTTTCATATTAATATTCAATACGTGAGAGGCACAAATAGAAGTCAATCACGAACAACCTCAGATAATTTAAGAATGTGACTAGTATCATTTTGAACGGCCAAATCAAGTGCTTTTTGCATTTCATCTGAACTGGATTCTAGATTTTTTTCAGTGTTTACAACAATACATTCAGAAATTACGGGTAATTTTTTGAAATTTCTATATTGCTCATATGTTACAGTACAAGAGTAAACATTCACATCACCATCGAATTTATATTGAATTTCAAAAGGAGAAGGCAATTCATTTTCATTTAAGAAAATATCTGTGAGAACTTGTTTTATTTCATGAGCATCAAATGGCTTTTGGATTACAGGCACATTTAGCAAAGAAAGGAGATTGCGATTGTCAATGTTCAACTCTCCTGTAATTACAACTATTCTAGCATTATGAAAAACATCCTTGATAGTTTCAACCACATAAACTCCATCAAAGTGTGGCATTTGTAAATCAGTAAAAACCAAATCAGGTTTGAATTGTTCATATAATTTTAATGCATTTTTACCGCTGTTATCAGTAGCAAGAATATCCACATTTAGGACTTGTAGTAAATCAGAAAAGATATCTACAATATCTTGATCGTCATCAATTACTATACAACTAACCATGATAACTCACCTTCAATTTTATTTTCATATGATATTCTGATATGTTATTCATACTTTTTATTATTATCTTATCGTATTAATTCCCAGTTTTGGGAATTTTATGCGTAAAAAGAAAAAGAAACCATGCTCAAAATTAATCAATTATTCAAATTGTTTGTTCCATTCTTTGGCCCATTTATTTACAAAATATGTGATTGTAGGAAGGTAAATTGCTGAAAAAATTAGAATCAAATAAATCATTTTTGGCATGTATTTTTCATATACAATTTCAGAACGAGTAGTCTTATCCAGATCTGAAGTTAATTCAGGATCAGTTAGCAATTGATGCATTATGATTCCAGTTGACATCATTAATCCAGATACAAATATTACAAAAATGATTGTGGTAGATTTCTTTTTGTTAAGACGAGTCGTAGCATAGTAATCCAGTCCAGGAATTATTGCATAGAGAGTATATCGTCTAACATTCACAGGGCCACTATTATTCATAATGTATGATATTCTGAAAAGTAATTATAATTACAAATCTCTAAATTTTACCAAATTGTAAAAATATGATGCATTAGTCTCAATTGTTCCTTTTTTAGGGATTTTTTGTAATCCAACATTATTAGATTCTAAAGCAGCCTGTGCTGCACCACCAGCAAAACATAGAGCCCACAAAAAGTCTTTTTCTTTTAACATGGTACAAGTAAAAGCAGAGCAGAAAATATCTCCAATTCCAGTAGTATCATGAATATTTCGATTAGGTAATGTGATAGAGTAAACCTTGTCTTTTACCAATAGAGAAACATCAGTTTTGTTTGTCAGTATTACATATTCAATTCCTTTTTTCTGTAATGCCACCATCATTTCATCAGAAGTTCCGTTTACAAGTTGATTAGATTCTTCAGGATTTACTTTTATTGCATTTACATTAGATAAATCAACATCAGTTTTATCTAAAAAAACATTATTTTGGGAATCCACCCTTCTCAAAAATCCTTGAGGATCAACAAAAAGGAAATTGGAATCATTTTTGATTTTTTTAAATGTATCATTAGAAAGTTCATGATAAATTGGACTAACAATATGTCCATCAGCATCAACACTGGAATATTCAATAGATTCACATTCATTTTCAAGTTTTAATGTTCTATCTGAACCAGTAATAGAAATAGAAAATTTGGTGGTATTTTTTTTAGATTCAGAATTTCCAAAATTAATTTTATGTTCAGTCAAGTACTGTTTTGGAAAATCAGGTCCAAACTTTGTGAACAAATCTACATCAAATTTGAATTGCCGGGCAGTTATTCCACAATAACAAGCGGCACCTCCAATTTGTTCATAATTATTTCCATCAATTGTTATGGTGTCAATAGCACAATGAGAAAAAAGAGCTAATTTCATTTTTCTTAATTTTATTTAGTATAGATTTAGTTTTTTGCATTGGTTTCTGCAATACAATCATGACAAATGATCTCGCCCTTAATTATCTCCACTTCTACCCCAGATCTTAAACAAGTATGGCATAAACCACGCATGATGTATCAATGAGATTTATCCGATCTAGAATTAAAACATGAGGTATTTTTTTCCAAAAACTAGGCATAAATTAGCAATTTTAGGAAAATTCTACAAGAATATAAGTAGGCAAATTTGTTCATGTGCATGCCACTTAAGCGTGCAAGTAGAGGTCGTACAAAAGGAGGAAAAGGTTCCTCAGGGGTTGTACAATGTACAAACTGCGGACAAACTGTCCCAAAAGACAAGGCAAAGAAAGTCACATCAAAATTAAATTTGGTTGAACATACTTTGGCAAAAGAACTACGTGCACAAGGAGCATACATTGCATCACCAACAGTTTTGAAACATTACTGTATTTCATGTGCAATTCACTTTAAGATTCTAAAAATTAGATCAGCAGATAATAGAAGAAAACGCGGTAAACTTCGTTAGTATTATTCTTTAATATTTTTAGCAGTGTATATCATTCTTTGAATTAAAGTAATTGCCGCAATAATTACCACAATAATTACTGCATATTCCATAAAACCAATAATTCCAATTATTGCAATTACCAACAGTCTTTCAGCTCTTTCCCCAATACCTATTCCTTGAAGTTTAATGTTAATAATATCAGATTTTGCTCTAGCATAGCTTACCAATAACGACAGAGTGATTGCAAGTAATACAAGATATGGTTCAGCATGACCACCTACTAAAATTCCTAAAAATATTGCGACTTCAGATATTTTATCAAACATTGAATCAAGATATTCACCTTTTTTGGAAGTTTTTCCAGTAACTCTTGCAACTTGTCCATCCACCATATCAAAAAATCCAGAAACAAGTAACAAAACACCTCCAATAATTAATCCAAACTCAATTCCCATTCCAAAAATTAATCCAAATTCATCCCCCAATCCATAAACAACTGCAGAAACTAGGGCAAATCCTAATCCAACAAAAGTCCAAAAATTAGCAGACAGTCCAGTAGATGCAAATCCTTTGCCAATTTTTTCGAGAGTCGGACGCAAGGTTTCTCTTAGATTATTTAACACGAGTTACACCCAAAATACCATCTAATAAAGTGAACAGGAGTAAAAATAAGGCATAAGAGGCTAAAAATCAATCAAATTATCAAAAATTCATCAAAAATCAAAGAAAGTGTATCATTTGTTTTGAGATAAATTAATTGCAATCAATGTAGATATAATTTTGGCTGCCAATGATGCAGTTGATCCATTATCATGATATGGATTTAATTCAACAATATCTACACCAGTTACTTTTGTTTCTTCAAAAGTATGGATCATATCAAATAATTCTCTAGAAGTAATTCCTACAGCTTCAGGGTTACCGACACCAGGAGCATATGCAGGATCTAAAACATCAAGATCAAAACTAGAATAAATTGAATCAAATGTAGATACATAATCTTTTAGAAGTGCAGGGCCATTTCCATCTCTGATTTGTTTGTCTGAAATAGTTTTAATTTTATTTTCTGTTAAAAATTCTAATTCTTCTTTTACAAAAGCTCTTGCCCCTACATGTAGAATATTTTCAGAACCTCTTTCTTCCACTATTCTTCGCAAATATGATGCATGACTTAATTTAATGTCTGCAAATTCATCACGTAAATCATAATGAGCATCAAATACAACATATCCTGTTTCTTTTGGAAAACTAGTATAGGTACCATATGTAATAGAATGCTCACCACCTAAAATGAATAATTGTTTTTGTTTTGCAACAAGCTCAGTTGTGATTTTTTTTACCATATCAATCATCTCAGATGCAACTACAGTATGTCGAGTGTTTCCCAAATCTTCAATGTTTACAGTTTCTAAATCAATCCCAAGTTCAGGATGAAAGATTTCAATATTATTAAAAGAGTCACGAATAGAATCAGGTCCAAATCTACATCCAGGTTTGTATGAGTGAGTGGCATCAAAAGGAATCCCAAAGATTGTTGCAACAGGCTCAGAATCATCCTCAGATGCTGTAATTAGCGGATTTTTGTTCATGTAGAGATCAAGAAAACTCATTTTTTACACCATCAGTTTTGGTCTCTTTGAGAGATGCTTTGGTAAATTCAAACCAGAGAAAGGTTTTCCTTTAGTTTGCTCATTAAACTCAGATATAAAATCATCAAAAGATAATTCTCTCACATCACCTGTTTGTCTATCACGAATACTAAGGTTTTGTGAATTTGCTTCTTTTTCACCAATAACCAGAATATATCGAATCCATTCTTTTTCAGCTTCACGAATTCTCTTGCCAATACTTTCATTTCTGTCATCAATATCAACACGAATTTTGTTTGCAGCAATTTTGTCACAGAGTGTTTCAGTAAAGTCATTAAATTCTTCCTTGAGAGGAATAATTCTAACTTGTGAGGGGGCCAACCAAAGAGGAAATTGAGGTTTACGTCCTTCATAGGAATCTTTTGCAGCTTTTTCCAATAACGCATAAATTATTCGCTCAATTGCACCGCTAGGAGAGTTATGTAAAATTATTGGATGTTGTTTTGTATTATTTTCATCAACAAAATCAATTCCATAACGATCTCCATTTTCAACATCTATTTGATCAGTGGATAAAGCAGATGCTTTTCCAAGGCCATCAACAAAATTAAATTCCCATTTTAAAACAAAGTAAAAGAATTTCTCCTTCCACATTTCAACCAAAACTGGGCGTCCATGTTTCTTGACTAATTCTTCAATAGAGGATTTATTTTCATTGTAAAAATCTTCAGTAAATCTAATTGCCATATCATAATCTGATTCGTTAATTCCTAGTTCTCTAAGTACACTTTGAGATAAATCAAAACGAATCTTAATTTCATCAATTGCTTGGGGCATATCTTTGCAAAATGCATGACAATCAGGCATGGTAAATGCCCTTAGACGTCTCAAACCTACTAATTCACCAGATTGCTCTCTCCTGAAACTATAACGAGTCAGTTCATAGAGTTTGTAAGGTAAATTCTTGTATGATAACTGATATTGATTTGCCATTAAAAATTGACCAAAACAAGCAGCAAATCTCAAAAAGAGTTTTTTCCCTTCTGAATCAATATTATATTGTCTTGCAGGAAATCGATTAAAGTAACTAACCATACTTGGATGTTCAGAATCATACATGATTGGAGTTTCAACTTCATATCCACCATATTCTTTTACTCTATCAGAAACATAACGTTCAATCAAGGATTTAATCAAACGACCATTGGGATAAAATCTCATATTACCTGAATCAGATGCAGGTTCATAATCAGAGATGCCCATTTTTTTCATCAATGCAACATGTGGGGGAGGTTGGTCCACTTTACGAATTTTTGCAGATTCATATTTTGCTAAAATTTCTAATTTAGGATAATTTGAGAAATCAAAGTCACCAATGTTAGTCATTGTTCCATCAGGTGAAAGAATTTTCCAGTATGAACGAATTTTTGATTCTCCTTTGAGAGCATCAGAAGTAATCTCTTCATCAGGTTTTGAATCTGCTGAATCTTTTGTTACAACCTTGGAGCTTTCAGCAAGAGGGTGTCCCTTGACTTGGATTTTGTAAGATTTTGTCCAACCAAATGGAGAATGAGATACTTCAAGTTCAGATGCATCATCTTCCATCTCTTTGAGCAATGCCATTGCAGTAGAAGGCTTTGCAAGATTTGAGCTAAGATGAGCATAAGGATATAGTAGTAATTTTTTGCACCCAATTTTTTCCATAGAGCCTTTAATTTGAGAAATTGCATTTTGTGCCACTGAAGAATCATCACCATCTTCAATTGCAACAAATACAACTACAAGTTCTTCTAACATGACAGTTTGGGGATTTTCAATATCCTCAGCAGATTTAATCTCCTTTTTGGTAGGAGTGTACTCTATATGATCACAATGTAGTTGCAATATACGCATGTTTAGAGATGTTAAATCTGGCATAAATATACGATTCTCAAAAAGAGAAAAATTCCTCAAATTATCGATAAATGCAAAGGATTTAGGCTGGATATTCAGTCTATATCATCTAATGAAATTTATTCAGAAATTTTGAAAAATACTCATGGCAGATAAAAAAAGTGAATCAAGATATCAAGAACTAATCAAAGAAAAAAAAGAATTAGAGATGAATAGACCGCATGAAATTGATGCTATGCGAAGATGGAAGCATTCGATGGGCAAAATTTTACAAGAATTAGAGCTGTACAACAAATAAGCACTCAAAAATAATTAGATCTAAATTCAAATGTACTACATTGTTAATTGAAAAACATAATGAAACCATCAGATGTTTTTAGAAAGAGGAATCTTTCAAAAGTTAATTTTGAATATGAAGAATTGATTGGAAGGGATTTTTCAGATTCTAACATGAAGGGAGTTAATCTAAAGAATAGAGATATTCATAATGCAGATTTGAGTTGCACGGATCTAAGTGAGGCAGATTTGAGTGGGGCAATTTTGTTCAACGTAAAAATGCGTGGTGCAGATATGCAGAATACAAATCTATCAAATGCAAAACTATGGGATGCTGATTTGTATGGGGCAGACATTCGTGGTGCGGATATTCGAGGTGCAGATTTATTTTATGCAGATTTACGAAATGTTGATTTGAGCGAATCTAATCTAAGTGGAGTAAATATCAGACATGCAAATTTTGAAGGGGCAATCTTAAAGAATGTAGATTTTTCAAACGCCAATTATGACTCTCATACATTAGATACAATGTCTACAGAGGGAAAAATAGAATTAAAAAAACAAGGCAAATCATGGTAAAAAACAATTATTGAAAAATAAAAAGAAAGGAATTATTCCTTTACGTTTGAATCAGTAACTAAATCATCTACAGTTGGAATTACAGATTCAACAGTGATTGGGCCATGTTGAAATAATGGAATTCTCAAACCATTATCCATGTTTTGAACTTTGGCAGTTTTGAAATCAAGTACAAAAGTACCAGGTGAATCTGCAACAGGGGCATAATGTCCTCTTAGAATAATTCTAAAAGTATCGCCACCATCCAAAGTGCCTGTACCATGTAATCTAAGTTTTCCATTTACTGCTTTGCCTTTCAATTCTAATGGGATATCATGTCTATCACCTACAGAAATTTCTGCAGTAGATTTTACTTTCCAAATTCCATTGTTTTGATGAACAGCTTTTCCATCAAGTACTATACTTGAAGGGAATGCTTGACCGGCAACAATTGCCCAGCCACTAGTTTTGCCATCAAATTTTACTTCGGCTTGTCTGTCTGGGGATGCTACTGCTACATCTGAAAATGCATCAGTAGTTACTGATGAAACGCTAGTAGGTATAAAACCATTGTTTGCATCTTCTGCAAATACACTAGTTGTTCCTATTGAACCAAAAACAAGTACTACTAACACAGGAAGTGCAAATAGCAAAGAATGTTTTTTGTGGTTTTGTTTCATAGAAGGGGGAAATGAAAAATTATACTTAAGGGACAAGCAGAAGTCATCAGTAGTAATTCTCTGTGTCATGAAACAGAATTACAGTTAATTCAAAAAATGAGCCTAAAATAAAATTATTTTGATTTTTCTTGTAATGCTATAACTGAACGTAAGATTAAACCAGAGATTCCTAAATTGGATGTAAGGAATTCACTTGCCCTCAAAAGAGAGTTTTCACCACGATATCCTTCATCATAAATCATTTCTACAGATCCTCTATCAGTTTCTACAAAAGATGTGATCAAGGAAAAAACACCTAATTTTTCATCATTTTGTTCTGAGTAAAGTCGTAATTCTACTTTAGAAATTTTGAAATCATCTTGAATAAAATTTCCAGATGAAAATAAAACCTCAACAGCATCAGGGGTTCTATCTACACGTTTAGGATCATGTAAATCTACAATATTCATTCTGTATTATTTGGAATTATTCCTAAATAAGTAATAATATCAACCAGATTCTTATCAAAAAATATTCAATACCTAATCTCGCGTTATTTTATCAAAAACACAGCTTGCTGTAAGATCTCCTGTAACATTGACCATAGTTCTAATCATGTCCAATATTCTATCCACAGAAAGTAACAACAAGATTCCAACTGGTGGAATGCCAACCGTTATCAGTATTGTAGATAAGACAATTACGCCAGCCCCAGGTACAGCAGGTGTTCCAATAGAAGCCAAAAGAGAAGTTATGATTATTACTAAAATGGATATCATACTCAATTCGATTGCAAAGAGCTGTGCCAAAAAGAATACAGCTATTACTTGATACAATGCAGTACCATCCATATTCACAGTAGTTCCAAGTGGAATAACAAATTTTGAAACTCTTGTATCTATCTTAAGATCCTCTTCAGCAGTCTTTAATGTCACAGGCATTGTTGCCATTGAGCTTGCTGTTGAAAAAGCCAAAGTTTGCGGATTACGGAATTTTGAAAATGTAGATGAGATTGGTCTTTTTGCTACAAACTTTAAGAATAATGAGTATACCAACAACATGATTCCAAGACCTAGAATAACGGTTCCCATGTATACTCCCAATCCAATCATTGTTCCCATACCAACTGTGGCAACCATTCCAACAATCAACCCAAAAACTGCAAACGGTACAATCTTCATTGAAATTAGTAGAATGTGTAATGTTACTTTTTGAATTGATTCTAGCAAATCAAGCAATGGTTTGACGGATTCTTTTGGAAGAACAGTCATCGATAATCCTACAATGAGTGCCATTACTAAGATGCTAAACATCTGTCCTTCAAGATATGAAGAAATTGGATTTTTTGGAATGATGTTAGATACTGCATTTGGAATATCATCTAAAGAAAAGCCTTCTGTAACTTTCAAATCATCTTCAGAAAGATCATGTGTTTCTTGGAGTGCAGAAAGGTCTAAAATGCTTCCAGGGGCTATTATTGATGCAAGCGATACTGCCACAAGTATTGCAATGGTTGTAGTAATTACAAAATAAGTACCAATTCCCAATCCTAGAGTTTTGAGTTTATCTTTTGCACCTAAATTAGTAATAGCTACTACAATGGATGTAAAAATTAACGGAACAATAATCATCAAAATCACACTCAAAAATATGTTGGCAGGAATTTTCAGATATGATGATAAAGAATCCAAAGCATCATCGTCTAACCCAACACCCACATCATCACCTAAAACCAATCCCACACCAAGCCCTATGATCAAAGATAAAACAACTTGTAGCCACAAATTTTTGAAAATATAATTTTTAAACGTCATTTAAGATACTATTTAGAATTTCAGCATCTATCAAAAAGGATTCGATAGTATTATTTACTAAAAAATTAGTTTTTCAAACATGGATCCACATGAATTTCATGGTAAAGATATCCCTCATATCAAATTAGATCCAAAAATGACTATAGAGGATTTAGTTAATGTATTTGCAAATTCAGGATTTAACGGAAGACAACTTGGAGATGCAGCAAAACTTTATGCAAAAATGATTGAAGAAGATGCTACAATTTGTCTTACAGTTTCAGGTGCAATGACACCAGTTGGATTTGGTGGAATAATCAAGACGCTAATAGAAAAAGGATTTGTTGATTGGATTGTAACAACGGGTGCCAATGTGTATCATGAAGATCATTTTGCATGGGGATTACCAGTCAAACAAGGAAGTTTCAATGTAGATGATATGAAATTGTATGAAAATGAAATTGTTAGAATCAGAGATGTTTACATTAAATTTCATGAAACACTAGAAGCACAGGATGAATTAGTTCAAAAAATGTTTGGGGAAGATTTTCCAGACAAGCCATTTACAACTGCAGAATTTTGTAATTTAATGGGGAAATTAAGTAAAGAAAAATCAAAACATCCTGAAAAAAGTTTCATTACAACTGCATATGATTATGATGTTCCAGTATACATTTCAACTATGAAAGATTCATCACTTGCACTAAATTTGGCAGTTCACAGATTACAAGATAAAACCTACAATTTAGATTTTGTACGGGAAATCATAGAACAAGCTGCAATTCTATATGGTTCAAAAAAATCAGGGATTTTAGAATTAGGGGGAGGAGTTCCAAAAAATACAGCACAACAAACAGGCCCACTATTAGATCAGATATTGAAACGAGAAGACGGAGGTCAAGATTACATTATTCAAATTACTGATGCACGTCCAGATACAGGAGGGTTGTCTGGGGCAACATTACAAGAAGGGAAAAGTTGGGGCAAAGTTCAGGACGCCCATAATGGAATGGTTACAGTTTATGCAGATGCGACAATAGCATTTCCAATTCTTGCATTATACGTTCTAAGTAATCAAAAAACAAGAAAACCAAAAAGATTGTATAAAAAACTAAATGAACTATACGAAAGTCTTAGTGAAGATTATTTTAAGAATCCAGATAACAAAATAAAAAAGAAAAACTAAAACTTGTCGAATCGTGCACGTTCAAGATCACGATCATCTTTAGATTCCTTTTTGTATTCTTTGTAATGTTCTTTACAAAGAACAGTTTTTTTGCCAGTTGAATTTACTCGTAAACCAGCATTTTCAACTTTGGCAGTATTAAGAGAACGCGCACCATCTTGATCACAGCCTTCATAATTACATTTTGCACCTTTAGATACTATTCCCATATAGAATAGTAATCAAGATGTTATTTATATTTGAGAATAATTTTATGATTTTCAATTATTTTCTAAATGATATTAAAAAAGATAGATTCATCGTTTATAAGAGGAATATTTTTTTCTTATTTTATGGCAGGAGCAAAGAAACCTAATACAAATAAAGACAAATCAGCAGGTTCCAAAGACACAAAGAAAAAGAAAGACAAAGGTGAAGGTGGACCAAAGAAAGCTGAAATTGTTGTAAAGGTAAATGAAGCTCAAGCTTTGAAAATTATTCAAAATTCTAAAGTTGTCACAGTACAAGATCTTGCAAGACAAACAGGAGTGAAAATTTCTGCAGCAAATGCATTTCTAAAAGAATCTACAACTAAAGGAATTGTAAAAAAAGTTGGCGGTTATTCAGGCCATCATTTGTATCAAGCAGTATCTTCATAGATAGAAAATACATCGCCAGATTTAACATCCTTTAATGCATCAATATTTTCAGTTAATTTTCCTATGGGCGTCATTGCTTTTGCAAAAATTGCATCATTTAGGAAAAAACACACACTTCCAGAAGAGGGTAAATATGCAACATCACCTTTCTTAAATTCCGTTCTAGATCTTTCAATTCCAGAATTAACATTTGTTTCAAAATACAAAATACTTTTTCCCAACAAATGAGCATGTCCTTCTAAAGGTAAAGATCTCATTATAGTTCCAACAGTCCTTGGAGAAAGATGTCGTTTAAGATCACATGAAATTTTTGCCTTACCTCGAATTTCTAAAATTAGTTGTTTTCTGGAGACTGAAGATGTACTCAATTCGTACTTTAAAATGATTAGATTATATAACGTTTTAAGGAAATTTTTGTACTTGGCCGATGTTAAAGAACCTGAATTAATTGAAGCACCTCCTGTTGAAGAACTTGAAGCAGAGGTTGAAGAGAATGCAGGATTAAACAAGGCATTAGATACGTATCGAAAACTAATTGATAGAAAAGATCTTGTTGAACCATTAACTGAAAAAGAACAAGATAATCTTGAAAAAAGAATTAAGGAAATTGAATCAAGAGAAGTAGTTGAAAAAATTGAAGAGCATGATCCAGTAGAAATTCCATGTGAAAAAAATAAAATTACAATTGGTCCTCCTACCTTGACAAGATTTGAAAAGGCAAGAATAATGGGAGCAAGAGCATTACAATTATCATTAGGCGCACCGCCATTCATCCCAATTCCAAAAACGGCAAGAATTTCATTAGATATCTCAATGGAAGAATTAGATGAAAGAGTAATTCCAATTACAATTAGAAGGGTACTGCCAAATGGAGATTACCAAAACATACCAATTGATTACTTTGAAAAATGAATCAATGGTCGATAAAACTTAAAAGAACATAAAATTTCTAAATATTGAATAATGCTCATGGAAGAATCATCTGAACTGAGTGGTCAAGAGCAGACCGAAAAGTCTGAAGCCACAATACAAATTGGAAACTATCCTGTTATGGAATCCGCACTTGAGGTTTTGACAATTTTAGGAAACAAAAAGAAAATTATTTTAAAATCAAAGGGCAACTCAATTCCAAATGCAGTTGCAGTAGCCAATATAATTACGGAGAAAATGCTCAAAGGCAATTCACAAGTTCAAAAAATTAATTTAGATACTGTTGATGCTGCAGGAATTGGAGATATGACATCCACAATTGAAATTATTTTAGTTAAAATTTAGTAAACGCTGCCAGGGCCTTTGAGAAGCATATTTTCACATTCTTTACATACTTGTTCATCAATATTAGATTCTAAATTGTGATGTATCTCACAAATTAACAAACTAGATTTGATATAATTGCAAAGTCCTATGAATTTGGAAAGACTAGATGGAGTATATGCCATATCAGAAGAAAGACTATCACTTAACTCATCAATCATTGTTGCAACTTGTTTTTCTGCTAAAAGTTTTGCAATCAAAGAAGGATCACCCCGGGTTCCACGAATATAATTACTAATTGCAGCTTGTGTAACTCCAAGCATTTTAGAAATTTCATCTTCTCTAATATTATGATCTTCTGCAAGCTTTTTGGCAAGAATAGCCCGCAATGCAGGAATTAATGTTTTAGATTCTATTTCAGCAGGAAGTAGCAATACCCCTCAAGAATTTGATAAAGGATTTAAAGTTTGCAATAAGAGCAAAGATAATTCCATAGCCTTGTTAGGCATAGCTATTTTAATTTCAAAATTACATTGATGCTGTTGGAAAAAATTTCTCAAAATCTTTACAATACTTTAGAAGAATCATGTGATGAATGTAAATCAAATTTAATTTCATTATCAGGGGGACTAGATAGTTCCATAATAGCATATTTTCTAAAACAAAGGAAACCAAAAACTGTTGCAGTGATTGCATCAGATTTTGTATCAACTGATTTGACTTATTGTCAAATGATATCAAAAGAGATGGAACTGCCATTAACAATTTACAATGTTAAAACTGAGATAATTCTTGAAGCAATAGAAGATACAATAAAAATATTAAAAAATTTTAACGATATAGAAATTCGTAACAATGTTGTCATGTATTTGGCAATAAAGTGGGCAAAAGATAGAGGAGAAAAATCAATAATTACAGGAGATGGGGCAGATGAATTATTTGCAGGGTATAGTTTCCTTTTAAGTAAATCAGAAGAAGAATTAGAAAAAGAAATTAACCGAATATGCTCAATTATGCATTTTCCAACACAGAAGATAGGGGATGCATTGGGAATTACTATAGAATCCCCATTCCTAAATGAAAAAGTGATTAAACTTGCAGAGGAAATTCCAGTAAATCTCAAAGTAAAAGAAGAAGATGGGAAGAGATATGGGAAATGGATTTTACGAAAAACATTTGAAAAAAATATCCCGCGACAAATTGCATGGAGAGATAAATCCCCAATGCAAGAAGGATCTGGGACTGCAGGGTTGACTAGTCTATTTGATTCCATAATAGGCGAAGAACAATTTGTTGAGAAGAAATTGACTGTAGAAAAAATGGATGATGTTGTGATTAGAAGTAGAGAATCAATGTACTATTATGAGATTTTTAAAAAATTGTACGGATCTCCTGTAGACCCTAAATCAGACGAGACATGCCCATATTGCAAACATCATGTTGGAAAATCTAAATTTTGTAGAATGTGTGGAGCATTTCCAATCTAAATATTATTTTTGTACTTTCGAGGTTTTTTGAGAAAAATTCTTCGGCATCCTGAACAACAAAAATAGACTTTTTTACCATTATGATCATGAAGTAATGCTAAATCTTCATCAAGTTCAATTCCACATACAGGATCTACTGGCACAAATTTTTCACTTTTAAATTCAATTTATAGTTTCAGCTAAAAAATCCAGAATTACTTAACTAAAAGATTTTTTTTAAGTTTCTTAGTAACAGTTCTAGTCATGATAGATAGATGATCAATTTCAAGCTTTATCTCAGAAAAATCCCTTAATGAAATAATAGATTCTATCTCTTCAGCTTCTCCAAAAAATTCTTGTCGGCCAAAGCATTTTTCACAAACTAACCATTCACTCATCAATCCACCAATTTGTCGGGGTTTGTATTTTATTTTGTACATCGGGTCATGTCGATCATGACAATTATTCATATTGTAATTTCCGGAATTTGTGATTTTATTCTATGTGTAACATCAGAAGTAATTTTTAAGATATGTTCAATATTAGAAGAAGACAAATCATTTTGTCCATGATTAAAGGAATTTTGCACAATGGACCCAATTTCTTTTGTCAATTCAGACATTGCTAAATAATCTGAATCAAGTTTTGTGATCGTATTCATGTAAGCGATCTGTAATTTTATTACTAATTAAGAAGATCATAAAGTCCCAAAAATGGAAACTAGATGTTTACGTTTGAATTATTTCAATAATTTTCTTTGGCAATGTACCATAGTCAGTATCAGGCTCAGATACTACATACAAAATGTCTTCATTAATTATTACACTAATTGCAAGAGCTCGTTCTCTAGAAGCCATAGCAAAATTTACTGGTCCAAGTTGTTTATCAAATTCTTTTCTCATTTTTACACGTAAAGCAAGTTCCATGAAAATCATTTCGTCATCTTTTTCACTTTCTAGAGGTTCAACATTTTCTTTCATTCCACCAGCAACTAAACGCCCTCGTTCATTGATAACTCCAGCAAATCGAATTTTTGGATCAATGCCAAAAATAGAATTACAAATTTTTGTATAATCATAAATTTTTGCAGACAAATTACTATGTCAACCTAAAAATTACTCATTTATTATCTTTATACAATTTCCTGAGGCTGATAATTAAAAAAATTATGAAGTTAATTTCTTTACCAATGCAAGGAATTCAGTCTCAGAAATTGAGGGAATTTTCATAATCTCCATGTTTTCGGCAACATGTTCATCAGATTTTTGGCCAACAAGAGGTGCCAGAACACCAGGAGATGAACGGATGAATTGTAATGCTCTAAGTGAGGGTTTCAAATCAGCAAACTCAGGCATTACCCCAGGTTGAAGTAATCGTCCTTGCATAAACGGTACACTAGTAAAAACACCGATTCCTAATCTAACGGCAGATTCTAAAATAGACACAGATTCATTTCCAAGAATTTGATTTTTTGTTAGTAGTGCTTGATCATAATTCATGTTATACGGTAATTGAATGAATCTGAAACCATGGTTTTCTCCACCAACTTCTTTTGCCATTGCTACTGTATCTTCAAGAGAAAGATATTGAGGATTATCTTTCGTAACTCGAAAACATTCCCAAGTTGCCATTCCATAAAATTTTATTTTTCCTTCTTTTCTTTTTTGTTCATATAATTCAAAAACAGATTTTAAATTCTCTAGAAATTTTTCTTTTGAAATATCTTTAATCTGTCCCTCAATGCCGTTATGAAGATACATCAAATCAAGACATTCTATGTTTAAATTTTTTAAACTTCTATCTAGTTGATCAGATAGATATGCTGTAGTCATACAATGATATCCAGATGTAACATCACCCTCATTTATTACACCTTTTTGAGAATATTCTTCTTTAACATATTCCCAAAAACCCAATTGAACATCTGCATCATTTGTAACATACCCATTTTTAGAACTAATGAATAATTGATCACGATTGATTTTTCCTTCTTTAATTAACTCTGAAATAGCCTTACCAACAGATCGTTCTGCTTTTTGAGATCTATAATTGATTGCAGTGTCAACTACATTGATTCCAGATTGAATTGATTGTTTTACAGCATTAGTAACTAATTCATCAGTTCTAGCATCTGGATCTCCAAGATAGGTTCCAATTCCAACATTTGAAAGAAATAGTTTCTCAAAAGTTTTAAAATTACCCAAATTTACGCCTGAATTTTTGGCAAATTTCTCAGTTCCTTCAGGAGTAGCATAACCAGAAATCATATTCTTTTCAATATGTTACTAAATTTATGTCATATACCAATTAAAAAGCCAATTACAAACAAGATACCAGTTATTCTTCCAAACATCAAAGTTGAAGACATGAATGGAACTAGATCATTTACAGAATCATAATTTTTCTGTAAACCAATACCAGATTTTATCATAAGAGGAATACTTAGTAGACTAATCAACGAAAACATTGGAAATAGGTTGAGAGATACTCCTACAATAATGCTCAAATAAGATATCAAAGGGAATATCCAAAATAATTTTGCAGCTTTTTGTTTTCCTACAACAATTACCAATGTTTTTCTGCCTTTGGATTTATCGGCATCATGATCCGGAAAAGATGCAATGAACAATACTAAAGATGATAATGAACCTACAACAATTCCAGCAAGAATTGATTCAATGGATATTTGTCCTGACTGAATAAAGAAAGTTCCAATAACAATCATTGCACCTTTCACAGCAACAAAAAATTCCCCTAAACCTGAATCCACAATTTTTGTAGAATAAAAATAGATGGATAAAATTGCAAATCCCAAAATTATTGCTATAGTGATTCCATCAGTAATTACAAAATATCCTCCAATTATGGTTCCAATAATTAAAAATGCAACACCAGCACGATATACAGAAGATGGTTTTAGTAATCCTTCAGGAAGAACACCAGTACCACCACTCATTTTTGTTCGAGTGGTTTTTGTATCAATACCTCGTTTGAAATCCCAAAAATCATTTAGTAAATCAACACTAGCATGAAGTGCCATTACTCCAGCAAATGTCAACAATGCTTCAAATATTTCCAACGAAGAGTTTTGCCACCAATTCAAGGATAGTCCAACTGATACCGCGATTACAGATGCAAGAAGAAATCTCACTCTAATTACTCTAAACCATACAGAAAGCATCAAAAAATTGTTAATTTTTGAATATAATATTCATGAGTTTTGGAAACAACTAATTGTTTATATCAAAATCAATCAAAACAGGCTCAATGATCATAGGTAAAATATCAAAAAACGAGAAAATTATCAAATTTGATGCGGAAATTCATTGTACTAATTGCCAGAAACATGTACCTGGAGGATTAAAAACTGGAGAAACGTATTACCAAACAAAAGAGTTTGAAATTGAAATGAAAGATTTTATGGAAAATTACCTTTGTGGAATTTGTAGAGATAAAAATAGACTAGAAAGAAATTAGAGTTCTTCCTCTTCTTCCCATTCTTCTTCCAAATTGGTCTTTGATTTTCTCAAGAACATAAAGACTACAACGCCTACCATCAAAATTCCACCAATTACAATGTAAATTATCCATTCAGGCAATTCTAAATCAATTGAATCAAATACTTTTGGAGGAGCATCTACATTAACTGTAAAAGAATCTTGGCCTTCTGCATATCCTTCAGCAGTTGCAATAATATCAAATGAAATGTTTGGGCCTTCAAATGCAGTTAAACTAACTATAGCACTCCCATCAGAACCTGTTCGAACAACTTCAGGAGTAATAATAGCATCATCAGCAGTAATTATTTTTACAGATGCTCCAGAAACAGAGCTAGCATTCTCATCATCTACAAATAATCTAAATTCAAAGGGTTCATCAACTTTAATTTCATTAGCTAATCCTCCAGTAAATACTTGTAATTGCATTTGAGAGGATGCAACATTAATCGTTGTAGAGGTTCCATTGACACCCTTAGCACTTGCAGAAATGATAGATGATCCTACAGATCCTGTTGTTTTAATTGGGAATGTAGCATATGAAACACCAGTAGGGATTACAGAATCATCAATTATTTGAACAACTGTATCTTTTGAAGATGTTATTTTAGATTTTACATCAAATTTTGGAATAACAGGATTCCCTTGTAAATCAACTAATTGTATAATGCCCATATTGAGCCTATGTTCTGCATTAATTTTTCCAAGAGGTAAAGTAACTTGCATTTTTGAGGAAGGTTGAGTGATGAAAGTTTTAGTTCCCTCTAAATCAAAATTTGTTTTTTCACCAATAGGCTCTACAGTTAATGTGATTTCAGTTTCCTCTTCAGAAATATCAAAAGTATCACTACGTAATTGAGTAAATGTAAAAGTGGTTCCTTTATGAATTTCAACTAGCCCATTTGTAGGAGTAACCAAATATTTTTCAGTTTCCTTCATAACTTTTGGTCGTTCATTTCCATCAAGTGAAATTAAGAATACATCAAAAAATCCATCACGATCAAAAATCAAGCTATCTTCGCCCGTTGGGGAAAATATCCTAACTTCTTTTTGTTCCAACGTATTTACCACATTAGTTGTAAATGAACCAGTACCAACACCATTAACTGAAGTTGAAATAGTGACAGGGCCTGTACTCTGTCCAGTAGATATTTGAGCAGTTCCAAAGGAATAAGAGCTTGTAATTTTGCCGCCATCTACAATTTTTGCCAAATCTTCATCACTAGATATAGTATTGATTTGTTGAACATAACCATCACTGTATTGGTTTTCTGTTGCTTGGACAGGGTAAAAATCGTCTTCTTCCATACAATCAACAGAGAATAACAATCGATCTTCAAAATCTACATTAGAATTATGTTCCACATCTTCACCAGATTCACCACCTTCATCATCTTGTTCTTTACATTCAGGATGAATTTCAATTGGGCTTCCATCAGGACGAGTACCATCATCATCTTCATCATCTTCAATTATAGATAATTGGTACGTAAAGAAAGCAGAGGAATTACTTGGTATATTTTCAAGACCATACACACCTACAGTATGTTCATAATTTTTTACATCAAAACCATAATCATAAACGTGATTCATAGATCGTTTGATATTGTTAATTCCTTCAATTGAAGTTCCAACAGTTCTAAACGTATCAGTTGCAGTACCAAAACCAGGAGAAGTGACTCCAATTAAAATATCATTTTCAAGTAAATTTTGTAAACTAAATTTTTCTTGAAGTAAGAATCCGAATTGGCCTTTTTCAATAACTGGTTTATCAGATTTTCCAAATTCAGCTAGTGTTTCACCTATTGGGTATTGTTCACTTGAAAAAAATTCCAACGGAATGTCATCAGGAGTTTTTGTAGGATTTCCTTCAGAATCAACAACAGTTACAAAAATATCCAAAGTTCTATCAATTTCTGCAGGAATTAGTTTTGGGTATACAGAAAGTTGGATTGCAGTAGGTAATGTAGAAGAAATTTTTACACTCTTTGCTATATCTAATCCAGTATCTTCATGCACTGCACGCAAATAGGTATTACCAGTTCGCTCATGTGCAGTCAATATGCCCCAAGCATAATAATCACCTTGTTTGATTGTCAATATTTCAGAATTTGGAGTTGCCAAGAATTCTTCATGTTCAAATAAAATATCAATATCATTTGGAGCTCTAACTATAACACCGTCAGAGGTTGTAAAATAAACTGAAAAAGGCATTTCAGAATTAACATGCATTTCAGATGTAGGTAAATTCAATTCTAAAACTAAATCATCAGGAAGATAAGTCTCATCAGTTCCTACTTCAATTTTTTGAAAAGTTGTTTTTCCATTTAGACTCGCAGTAATGGTTGTTTTTCCAGAATTTTCACCAGTAATTACAGGAAAAGAAACAAACTCTTCATTAGCTTTTAAGATTGCTTTTTTTGGAACAGATGCAATTGAAGGATCATCAGAATTCAAACTAACTGGAACATCATATGATGAAGTAATTGGGACCCCATGTTTACTTAGAACATACAGATATCCAATAGAATGTTCGGCTACACCTTTTTCCAAATGATCTGGAGAAATTGCAAGTTTGATTGAATACTCTGACAATGCTTCTAAATTTTGAGCATGCGCAGAATGTAAATTCATTCCAAATAGTAGTGTTATAGCAAGTAAGAATATTATTGGTTTTTTTGTTTTCATTTTTTTCTCCATTTTTCATTTTACTCCATTTATTTTTCATAAAAATGAAAAAAGGGTGGAGTTATCCACTTTGTTGTCCAGCTACGACAGTTCCAACAAATACAGCACCATTAGCTGTAGTGAGTTTGAATTGTGCATCTCTACCAAATGAAACATCTTGTTCCAATTCAATGAGAATTGTAGCTTGTTGACCTGGTTGTAAAATAGCAGTTGGTTCTTGTGATACTTCTGCGACTGCAGTTGCAACACCTTTGTTGATGATTGCAAACTCTTGTGCAGCTAGGAATGTGTCTGCATCAAATGTATCAAGTGTTGCTGCGGTATCATATGTGTAAATGCTACCTGCAAAGCGTACTTCAGTTAATGCGGCTTGTGAAACACCTTGATTTGTAACATAGATTGCTACTCTTTCACCAGTTAGTAATCCGTCATTAGCTCCACCAGAAAATACAGATACTGTACCCTGTTGGTCGATTAGACTACCATCGTGTAGTTGTAGATTATCTACATCAGTTGCATCGTATCCATCAATTTGAAGAGATTCAATTTGAGGAGCACCACTGATTTGTGCAGAACTAAAGAATCCTTGTGAGAACACAAAGACAATACTTCCACCAACGACTGCGATTGCTACCAGAAGAAGTGTTGCTATAACTGGAGCAACTGCTCTTCTTGAAGTCAACTTGTTTTGTTTTGACTGTAGTTTTGTCATTTCTGAATTTGGAAGAATGAAAAAAGATGTTAAAGAGATCTTTGTTCAAATGATACAGCAGCTTCGAATGTTGTTCATTCTGTACAACATTGAGGGTAAATGTAATTGAACAGGCTCATTTGTAATGACAAAATTAATGACGACTTTGACGATGACAGCAATTGCATCAATATTGGTTATTGGTGGATTTTCAGCAACAACTCCAAACGCATTTTCAACATATGGCGGATGGTATGATGATGACGATGATTGTGATGATTGGCATCACGGATACTATAATGATGATGACGATGATTGTGGAAATGACGAATCAAAAGATCCATGTGATTGTGAAAAACCAGACACATTAAAATTCGTATTTTCTACACCAAGTACCGAAACAGACAGTGAATTTAGAATGGAAATTTACAAAAAAATCAATTACATTGGCAATGAAGATAAAAAATTAACAAGTATTGCAGATGTTACCAATATGGGGGATTATCAAATAGAATCATCCAGTTTTGGTAAAGATAAATTGAATTCAAACACAGTATTTGCAATTTACAAAATTGTAGATAATGCAGATGATGAACTTGTATCTTCAATTGAAATTCATACTTCATGTTCACAAGATCTTTACATTGGTCAAACTGTAAGTGATAATGGTTACTCATTAGAAATTACAGATGGTTTGAAAAATGGAGAAACATCAATTTCAGCATCAAATCCTATGACATGTGGAGATGAACCAGAACCAGAAAAAATAGGTACAATTGTGATCAGAAATACCATCACGAAAGATAATGGCGGACAAGCAGCATTTGAAGACTTTTCATACAAAGTTACTGATGAATCAGGAACAGACTATGATCTAATTCGAGATACACTTGATCCTTCTATTCACGTAGGTGAAGTTCCAAAAGGCCCATACATATTGAGTCAAACAATCGCTTCAACAGTTACAGAATCATACACTGAAGTACTCATCACAGGAGACAAAAAATGTCCAGATACAACAAATGAATCATTTATGATTAAAAAAGACAAGACAGTTTCTTGTACTATCTATAATGATGACAATGGTGATGGAGCAACAGGTGGACCAGGAGGAATCATCTTCCAAAATAATTCAATGGAAATTGAATTTGATGAAGACGGCATGCCTATAGATGATAAAGATAGTTGTGATAATCTTGTTACAGATTCTGATGGCGATGGTATTAATGATATACCAATAAGCCCATGTGTACAAGGAGTTGGAGAAGATGGCAATATCGGAATTGTCGATTCTGCTTTAACATCAACAACTACAATTGTCTTGTTTAGTGTAATAGAAGCAACACTGGGTCAAGATGGAGCAAAAGATGCAGAGTGTAATCAAGAGAGAATAATATCTCACAGCAGTACATCAGATATTCTAAAGGATCAAAATTCTGGAGATTCATTGATAGATAATCCAACAGATAATTTGATGGTGTTGCTAGGATGTTCAGACCTTCAACCAGATAACATCTACAAAGTCAACTATATCATGATTGATCCAGACTTTGGATCATAACACCTTTTTTATTTTTTTATAAAACTTTAACAATATTTTAAAAAATAATTTCAAATAACTTAAAATTTTTCTATGGGCCTAGTACTTGTAAAACTACTTCAGATAGAGGTCCAACTGCAACATCACCATTTCCAGAATTACTAATACCATCAGCCAAAATATACATCACATAAAGTTGTGTAGAAGTTACAACCGGAGCAGTAGCTTGGAATTCAATTGTTTGTGTGTCACCAGGACCAGTAATATCAGAATTTAGAATACCGACAATTTGGGAAGATCCATCTGCAAAAGTTTCAATAGGATCCATTGTAAATCCAGGAGCATTTATGATAGAGGGATTAGTCCAACCTTTTGGAATATTAATTATCAATCTAGAATCACTACCCTGAATAACTCTACTAGCATTAGTATCAAAATCAGTTAAAGTGGCATTAAGTTTAACCGTACTTCCACTTTGAATTCTATTTAGACTTGAAAGAATATTTGCACTGTTTGTGGATCCAGGTACATCAGTTAAATAGACATTCGGTAAAGTTGTAGAGCCTTCATTGTACGATGTAGCATAACCTGATTTACCAAATTGACCAAGTGTAGTATAGACAGTAATGTCAACTGGAACAGTTTCCAAAAAGTCTCCACTGCTACCTATGAATCCAGGTTCAACATAAGCCAAGAACGAGACATTGGATAAACCTGGAACAGTTAATGGATTACTCAAATTTTTCCACATTAGTTGATTAGGCATTGGACAACTCCAAGTTCCTCCTATAGTAGCATTCACATGAGCAGCTTCACAAGCATTATTGTTATTATCGGTAAAAATTTCATCACCTCCAGTATATCTTGTAGATGTGGCAGTAAAGACAATTTTACTTACTTCAAGTTCCTTATCGACAGGATTTACAACATTCACGCCCCATACACCTTGTTGCCCAGTTTCTCCAAATGGAGCAGGCATAGTAATGAATAATTCAGGTTTTGCCAAAAGATCTTGAGTTAAAACAATTAATTCTGTTTCACCAGGGTCACCACTAGCATCTTCTCGTAAAACACTAGTATCAATTGCAACGTTACTTTGAACTAAATTATTGTTCAAATCAATTCCTGTTGCATAATTTGAAAAATCAACTTCAGTATCAGCAGTTCCATCAATTGTAAAATCCCACAAAAACAAAAATGATTCACCAGGTATCAAATCCACTGAAGGTAAATTGGGGCCAGATGTACCTGTAACTGCACCTGGAGGATTTGCAGTTGGAAGTAAAGGGGAGACATTAGCAACAGGTAATTCGCCAGTGTTAGTTACAATCATTCCAATTGTAACATTTTGTCCTAAAATCACATCAGGCGGATCTGTGATCAAAACAGAACGTAAACTATTACTTGATGAACCGCCAGGACTTACATCAAGCTCTGTAATTTCAATAGTACCTAACGTTGAAACTACTTTGATATCATATGTATCAGGAATCATGGTAAGTGTTTTAGATGTAAGAATCTGTGAAGTTGCACCACCAGTTACAAAAGATTTATCATAATTAATCTCATATCTAGTAGCTGGTTCATCAGCTAAGGTTTTGTTAATTATCCAGAAACTAGAAATGCCAACAGGATTTTGTCCCAAATTAGTAACTGCAATGTCAAGATAATTACTTGCATCTGTAGAAACTGCAACTCCAAAACGCTCTTGTTGTTTTTGTAACTCTAAATCAGAGATAACTCTTTGAGTAGTCACAATATCAGTTTGAGCATCTAAAGCCAAGCTTAGTACAGAAAAACCTGCAACCATCAAAACAGTAAAAAATAAAGCTCCTACAACAGTAGAAATTCCACGCCTATTTTTAGGCCTAAATTCAATTTTTTTAAGAGTTATCGTGCATCACCACTTTCAATTATGAATTCAGGGGGATGGATATTACCCACATCTAATTGTACACGAATTCCCCTACTAAGTTCAATGTCAGATTCTGCAGAATTTAGTTTGACGAGAACGTTAACAGATTCTCCACTTTGAATTTCAAAATTTTCATTTTGAAAAATAGGAGCACTGCCAATAGGTAAAATTGAAAACATTCCATCAGAGGGATATTGGCCAGCACCAGTCAATTTAACAGTAGTATCAAGTTGAGATGTGGAAGTTGCAGGATCCCATGAATAGTTTATACCATTAAGAGTAAGATCTTTGAGGAACATAGAATCTAAATTATTGTTCTGAATTTGAAACACAATAAATTCAGTTCCTCCATTAGAAGGAATATCATTAGGATCTCCATTACAACTAATACCACATAAAACTGGCCCACCTGTGATAGGATGAATGCCATTAGAAATATCATTATCAACATCAGTTAATGTCAGTAGTGTAGAAGAATCACGTGCATCATAGGCTAATAAAATAATATTCAAAGAAGAAGAATCCAATGTAGTTGCAGTTCCAATACTGCCATTTGTAAAAGCATCATTCATAAAATATGTCAATGTTGTTGCACCAGAAACAGTAACTCCCATCAACATCATTGTACTGATAATTTCAGTTACAGCTCTTCTTCTCTTAAATCTAGAGATTTCTTTCTTCTCCAAATTTTGATTGTGTTTTTTATTAGAATTCATTTTAATCTAAGTATTAAATGGACTAGCAATTGTTGTGAAAAAATTACCTCTAGTAGTAGTCAAAGATATTTTGTATTTGGCAATTGGTTCGGTAGGATCAGCATCAACATAATAGTAATAGTCATCATTCCAGATACCTCCCAATGCAAGATTATCTAGAATAATTTGTTGTGTATCTTTCATCTGTACTGTTTCATTTACATCAACCCAGTTTGCAATTATTTCTTGATCATCAATTTTCACAATGGTTACAGATGCAATTGTGGATTCAACTGTTCCAATATTTGTTAAATCAATTATAACATCATCCGTATTCGGCTCAAATCTAACATGTTCAAAAACAACATCTTCACGATGAATTTGGTTTTTTGAAGCTTCATGAAATGATAAATCATAAGTGAATGCACTGATACTGTCCATCCCATTAAAGAAAATAACAGAGCCTACAGAGGTTACAATTCCTAATATTGCCACACTGCCCATAACCTGGCTTACAGCACGCCTATTTTTGGGTGATAAACAACATAATGTGCTCACTTTTTACCACCTTTTTTAGAATACAAATCAGAGACAAATTCTTCAACACGAGAAAGAATTTGTGAGAAATCAGGTTCTGAAATTAAATGAATTCCATAATGCTCTGCAAGATTCTCCATTCCATCATTTACACCAGATACTGTAACAAGCAACGTGTTTGTTGGATCAATATCTAATTTTGGAACCAAAATAGAGTTCATGTCAGATTGATCAACTCCACTAGGTTGATTTCGAATAAAAATTAAAATCGATTCATCAGTTGTTTTACTTTTAGCATATATTGGGATTTCATGGACATTGCCACTTTTTCCTTTGATAGAAATATTGAGTTTAGAATTAAAATTGAAACCTTGTAACAATTTCAATAACTCATCCTTGATTTGATTTGTGTCAGAATTAATGGATATTTCAGAATTTTTCAATTTGTAACTAAATGTTGTAATAAATTGTCCAGAATTAGTATCAAAATCATGTTCATGTTTTCTACAATGTAATTTAATTACAGCATTATCAAATTTCTCCGAACAATCATCACATTGATACCACATTGCCGGAACACGTACTTCTTTTTCAAAATTTTTGATGGGTTTTTTACATGATGGACAATTTGAGTTTTCATGATCTGAAAAATCAAAATTGGCACTTTCAGTAATATAACCACATTTCTTATGTTCAAAGAGATTTAGCTTTTCTACATTCATTGAATGACATTTAGGACAATAAAGACGCATACTAGAAGAAAAAGTTTCAGGATGTACAGGACAAACAATTAATTTTTCATAAACCTGTTTTTCTAAAATCCCATCAGAAACTAAATCATCAAGACAAGTAACATTGTCTTGCATTTCCCCAATTTTAGATAAAATTGGATAAAACAAAAGACCTTCATTATAATCTACAAATGGTTTGATGGTCCTATCTTCTAATTTTTGAACTTCTTGAATTAATTTTACAGCCTTATTTGTAGATGGTTTGACTACATCAGCCTCTAATGGAATCGGGTCTTCTACAGGCGGTTCTATAGATTCAGGCTCAATGTGGGAAACCCCAGGATTTCCTTTAAAAATTGAGGATATACCACTAAAATTAGTCAATTTGTGCCCAGATTTTACGTCTAATGAACCGTTATTACTGACTGTTTTTTTTCTAAACACCAATAATCACCTCATATAGTGTGAGCATATCCTTTACCATGGTAGTTTCCTATACACCAAAGAGGGTAAAAGGCAAATGTTGTTCAAATGAACGAACAAGCGTTAAAACGCATATCTTACTCATAGATGCTGAAATTGAAATTTAGTATTTTTAAAGATAGTTTGTCAGCATTGCAAAAATTGCAACCAGTTAAAAAAATTGAACCCAAACTAAATCAAATCATTCCTAAAACGATTTCAAAAGAATCAGAAGAAGTTAGTGTTCCCAAATACATGACTCTGTCAAAACTCGATTGGGACAATAATGAAATTCATTCAGGAATTATCAAAGACCCTAGTGCCAAAGGAGGATTAAGATATCAGGTAATTGAGCCAGCTCTTTCAGAGCGAGATCAAAAAGCATTTGAAATTATAAAAAAACTATTGATGACAGAGCTAACAGTTTCATTACATGATATAAAATCAAAAAAAGATGCAGAACGGAGATTAAAGAAGAAAATTTTATCCATGGTAAAAAAATACAGATTAAAAATTCCGCCAAAGAATCTTGCAAAAATTAATTATTTTGCAGTTAGAGATTTTGTATATCTTGGAAAAATAGAGCCTTTGATGAGAGACCACATGATAGAAGAGATCAGTTGTGATGGAACAAATATTCCAATATACATTTGGCATAGAGAACACGAATCAATGCCAACTAACATCATATATGAAAAAGATGCAGAATTGAATAATTTTTCAAGAAAAATGGCATATATTTGTGGGAAACATGTTTCCATGGCAGACCCAATTATCGATGCATCCCTACCAAATGGAAGTCGAATCAATCTAACATTAGGTCATGAAATTACAAAAAGAGGAAGCACATTTACAATTAGAAGATTCAGGGCAGACCCAATTACGGTCATTGATTTGATAAAATTTGGAACAATGTCAATTGATATTGCAGCCTACATGTGGTATTTGGCAGAAAAGAAATCAACCATGCTAGTAGCAGGAGGCACGGCCAGTGGCAAAACTACCGCCCTTAATGCACTAGCCACTTTCATCAGACCAGGTGAAAAAGTAGTCAGTATTGAAGATACTCAAGAATTGAATTTGCCTCATGAAAACTGGATTCCAGCAGTTTCAAGACAAAATTTTACAGATACACAAGTGGGAGAAATTAATCAATTTGATCTTCTAAGAGCAGCTCTAAGACAAAGACCAGACATCATAATCGTAGGCGAAACCAGAGGACGAGAAGCATACACATTATTCCAAGCAATGGCAACAGGCCACGGAGGATTTTCATCAATACATGCAGATTCTGTTGATGCAACACTAACAAGACTAACATCATCTCCAATGGATGTACCAAAAGCATTAATCGCAAACAGTTTGGATTTGATTACACTTCAATTAAAAATCAGAGTTGGAGATAAATCTCTAAGAAGAGTTATCCAGGTTTCAGAAATCGACGGCATAGATGAAACCACAGGTCAAATTAAAACTAATGAGATTTTCAAATGGAATCCAAAAACAGACATTCATGAATACAATGGAAACAGTGTAATTTTCAGAAAACTCAAAGAAAGAGATGGAGATACAGAAGAAAAAATCAATTATGAATTAACAAAAAGAAGGTTGGCATTAGAATGGATGGTAAAAAATAACATTCGTGATCATAAAGAAGTATCATCAAATGTGATGAACTATTATGCAGACCCTGAAAGATACTATGAAAGAAAAAGATTAGAGGTACAGACATGAAACTAGCAGGTTCAAAACAAAAAAAGAAAATACAAGAAGAATCAGTAGGACAACTTCATGTGTATAGTTACAAACTGTTAAATGAACATGTGAAATTTTTACATCCAAAATTATCATCATTGGATAAATCAATCAAGCAAGCAATGATGCCAATACCATTTGAGGTGTATGTTTCAAGTATGGTATTTTTCAGCATGATTGCAGGCGCATGTGGTGTGGTTATGGGGTTAATTGCATCCCAATTTATCAACATCCAGCCAGCCAGTATGGGAATGATTCTTCCACTTTTAAGCGGATTAATGCTATTTGGAATGACATTTGGTATTTTGCAAATGATTCCAGCAATTAGAGTAAAAAATAGATCAGCTAAACTCGTTGAAGAAATTCCTCATTTTATTGGATACATGTCAACACTAGCAACCAGCGGTCTTACACTAGAAGGTATTTTCAAAGCTATTTCAAAAGAAGAAACAGATGAAGACATTGTAAAAGATGCCAGATACATAGTAAGGAATATCGATATTTTAGGAATGGATTTGATTAGTGCAATCAAAGATTTAGTTCACAGAACTCCTGTAGGACCATATTCAGAATTGCTAGAAGGAGCTATTGTTACAGTTCAATCAGGCGGAGATCTTAAAGAATACTTCAACGCAACAGCAAAAGTTCAACTAGAAGAGAAAAAAATGCTAATGCAAAAAACTACAGAATCACTAGGTAGTGTTGCAGAAATTTATACAATTTTGTTGATTGTGTTTCCATTACTTGCAGTAATCATGTTATCAATTATGGGAATAATGAGTCCTAGTCTAGCAGGGTTTGATTTGATAACTTTGATGAACATTCTAACTTTTGCAGTAATTCCACTTAGCGGAGTACTAATGCTGGTAATGATGGATACGATGGTGCCAAAGAGATAAAATCATGGAAAGAGTAGAACGAAAACAAAAACAAAAAAAACAAGTTGGTAATTTAAAACCGTCAGAGTCAGTTCTAAATAACAACATCATTAAGACTATAGCATATTCATTAATTGCATCAATTAGCGTACTCTCAATTAGTTTCTACATATCAGAATTTTCTAATTCTTCTACAATCAGAGATGTAGGATTAATTTTCGGCATCATGGTAGGAATAATTCCATTAACCATTCACCAATTAAAAGAAGTTCAAAGACGAGACAATATAGATAGAAACATGCCTGTGTTTTTGTTAGCTTTGCTAAGTTCAGTTCAAAGTGGTGCAAACCTGATTAAAGCAATAGAACAAGCAGGAGAAAGAAATCTAGGAGCATTAACTCCTGAATTAAAAAACCTAAGAGCAAACATCAGTTGGGGAACTCCAATCGAAGATGCATTTGAGAATTTTGCAGAAAGAACTGGAACTAGAGTTTCAAGAAGAGTAACCGTATTGTTAGAAATGGCAATGAAAATTGGAGGAGATGTAACTGAAAATTTAGAGATGATTCAAAAACATGTATCAGAGATGCAAAATATTGAGAAAAGTAGGAAATCGGCATTAGCACCATACACATACACAATTTACATTTCATTTTTTGTATTTTTGGCAGTGGCAGTTTTACTAACAACTAGCTTTTTTACAGAAATTGAAAAAGTTCAAGATGGATTACTTGCATCTGGAAGTGGTACAGAAGGATTGTTTGGATCACTTGCCAGTATGGATATTGACAAATTAGAAGCAGGGTTATTCAACATGGCAATAATTGAGGCACTGTTTGGAGGTCTAGCAGCGGGTAAAATTGGTGCAGGGTCATATGTTGCAGGAACTAAACACGTTGTTGCCATGATTGTAATTTCAGTAATTGCTTTCAATCTACCACTATAGATTACAATTAAGACATTTTTTGAATTAATTGTACTAAATGAATTCAAATCGACTTGTAGCAAAATACAGTTTTTTGTAATTTCAAAACAATACAAGAAAAATTTGTGTGTAATTGATCTAACAAGCAGATCTTTTAGTCTCAACCTATCTTTCACTAATTACCAAAAATGGAAATGTTACGTTATGAAAGACTGAGAAATTGTACGAAAGTACTAAATGCAATCATACAAAATGAGCCTAGAGTCAAGAGGATGATAAAATAAAATGATGTCTTATCAAGAACATGTAACTGGAATAGCCACAGAACTCGAAGAAATTTTAGATTTAGATGATTTAGAGGCTAAAGTTTATCTTAACTTACTAAGAGCAGGTCCAATTACTGCCAGTGCACTTGCAAAAGAATTGGATATTGACAGAGCAAGAATGTATAGAACTGTGGACAAGTTAGTTAGTAGAAATATTATTTCAACAACACTATCTAGTCCAAAATTGTGTATTGCAGCTGATCCTCATGATGCACTAAAAATTGCATTAGGTAAAAAAGAAGATGAAGTAAACAAAATTAAAAAGTCAGGAGAAGCAATTATAGATAAAATCAATAATGAAATTTCAACAAACCAAACAAGTCTAGTCCCAACATTTAGAGTAGTTCAAGGACGTCAAAACATCTATGCAGATATTGCACATTTAATTGAAAATTCTACAGGCATTACATACATTGCAACAACATTAGATGATGTATCAAGAATGTATCATAGTACCATACCAGAAAAAATCAGTATTTGTGAAAAGAATGGAGGGAAGGTGAGATTACTTGTAGACATGACAAACCCAAAACTTGCCCCATTTGTTAAAAGATTCAATGCTACTGAAACCCGAATTGGCAAACTTCCATCAAAGGGAAGAATGGTAGTTCAAATTGATAAAAAAATGATAATGTCAGATTCTGCTGCATCATCTCATAATTCAAATGCTGATTCAGACTTTTCCCTATGTACAAATTCATCAGAAATGGTAGATAACATCTTTACATTATGCTCATTCCTATGGGATTCTTCAAAACCCCTCAAAACAATTGATGTCAAAAACTTTGTTAGAAAAACAAAAAGTTAGATAATAAGAACATCCAAAAATAAGATTTTCATAAAACCTGAGCCTAGATTTTTCGAAATCGTTAAAAGGTACTAATTCCCAAAGATGGAAATGGCAATAGAAATCTATGATGAAAACAAGTTGAGAGACTTACCAGATGAAGAGAGACTGGTAGTCTGTGAAAGAATCATCAAAAACGATAGTGATGAATCAAAAAGATGGGATGCAGTTTGGTTAATTGGAGAACTAGCTGAAAATAAAGCAGAAGGAGATCCAATATTTGACAAATCTGCAGACTTGATGGAATGGGTATTGAAAAACGATGACAACGGAGTGGTAAAACACGAAGCATGTTATCAAGTTGCAGGAAGAAACATGAGAAGTAAGATACCTGTACTAGTAGATTCAGCACTTAATGACAAAAGTATTCTTACAAAACATGAAGCAATAGAATCTTTAGGATTAATGCGAGCATTTGAAGCAATTGATTTGATTAGAGATGCAGAAGTTGATCCAAGTATCGATGTAAGAGAAACAGCTAGATTTGTAATCAAAAGATTACGCAGATTACAAGATCAAGGCGACTACAAACCAACAAATATCCTGTAATTTTTTAAAATTACTTTATTTTTAGTAATATTATCACAACTTATGGTATTTTTTTATTCACCCAATAGAGATTTATAAAAATAAAATAACAAAAATTATTGGAAGAAGACAAGATAGATCCAAATGAAGTTCCAGAAGTTGTCCCAGAAAAGGTCAAAAGCACATTTGATTACAAAGCATTTGTAGGAATTGCAATTTTAGTCATATCATTTCATGTTAGTATTAATTATTTTATTTCAGGAGATGATGCAGATACAGCAGTTTCTATTTTTTCCATGTTTGTTCCACTTGCACTAGCAATTATCGGATTTTCAGTAGTTAGAAAATACAAAGGAACTCAGGTATTTGGAAGAGCATACCTAGCATTATCGTTAGGGTATCTGAGCATATTTTTTGCCGAAGTCACATATGCCGTTTATGATATTGTATATGATATTGAACCATATCCATCAATTGCAGATGTTTTCTTCTTTTTGCTATATCCGCTATTATTGACATACCTTTTCATAAACATCAAATTCTTCTCTCCAACCCTAGGTATAAAATCAAAATTATGGATAATTCTAATGCCCTTGGTAGTATTGCTAGGATATTCAATTTTATCCACAACCGAGGGAGAAATTAGCGTATTTGAATTTGATTTCTACTATGGAATTGTATTTGTTTATGCTGCAACACTGACACTGGCAGTAGCCATGGTAGGGGCATCAATTTTCAGACAAGGAGCAATTGGAAAAGCTTGGTTGATTTTAGTGATAGGAATTTTACTTAACAATATTGGAGACCTTTGGTATTATAATTTAGAATTATTTGGACAATACGACTTGGTACATCCTGTGAACATGTTCTGGTATTCAGGGTACCTGGTTGTAATCTATGCCCTAATCAAACACAAAAGAACACTTTAAGAATTATTGAGATTAAAATTTAAAAAAATTCAATTAACATTGAATTTGTACAGTTTGAAGAATTGAACTTTCTGCAAGTAAAGTCTTCTTTAGTTGTACTTTAACTGCAACATTATTTTTGATAATGTCTACTTTGACATTGTCAAAGATGGTTTCATATTTTTTGACTTTCTTACCATCTTGAGCCAATTCAAATCCATTAGCAACAAGTAAGCCATTGTTAATCAAGAAATTGATTTTTCTATATCCAGATGTTTGGGGAATGTTACAAGATTCTAAAATTTTTGCAATGATTAAAGAGTTATCCATAACAGAGCCAAGAATTGCTTTCTTGTCTTGATCAGCAAAGGATTCTAAAAATACTCTAGATAGTTCAGGATCTTTCATAGAAATCCAACTAGATTCAGTTTGTTTGGATTGTTCTACATCTACAATTTTTTGTAAGAATTTTTGTTCTAATCCATCTGCACCTGCACCAAAGAATTCTCTTAGAACACTATCGAATTTATTGAAATTTTTAATTGCTTGAACTAAACCAAGACCATGTCTTTCCATTAATCTTTCTTCAATCTTGTTTAATGTTTCCTTACCCAAATTTTCCTCTATAGATTTTCTCAAAGAAGGAACAAGTAAGTTATCTAGACCATTTTCCATTATCAGTAATGAGAATCATTAGATAATAAACACTGTGTCAAAACATTTGTGACAAACACTTGCTTTTATATCAAAAAATGTTTTCTTAGATCTGCTTTTACAATCATACCGATCACAATTCATTACATTGTAATCATTTGTACAATCCTGTATGTATCAAAAATAACATACTAACTGATATCACCAAATTTGGAAATAAGAAATTAGTAAAAATGAACATTGTAAGCATGACAGTAGCAGAGGGATCAATATGACTGCACAAGAAAAGCAAATGCTAAAGAAAACAGATAACGTATCAATTAGAATAGATTCGGATCTAAGCAGTAAGCTTCATGAAAAATGCATGGAACAAAAAATTAGTCTCAATACACTAATCAATCATCTTTTGGAAAAACAAGTCAACTGGAATGAATTAACAACTCAGATGGGATGGATTCCAATGTTTAGATCAACATTTAGAGAATTATCAGATTCAATTCCAAAAGATAGAATGGAGAAAATTGCAGAGACTACAGGAACTTCAGATATGAAAAATTCATTGAATTACCTTTACGGATATGTGGAATTGGATTCAATTTTAGATTTATTCAAAAAAAGATGTCTTAGCATGAATGTACAATATAGGGAAATGGAAGTAAATGGTAAAAACAAAATTATCATTCAGCACGATTTAGGAAAAAATTGGCCATTCTTTATTGTTGGACAAATGAATTCCATACTAAATGAAATCGGATATAGAATTATGAACGATGAATACAATAAACAAGGATTTTCATTCGAAATTGTCAAGATCGAGGAGGTTTAAATTAAAAAACAAATTTACGCCTGATATTCCCAAATAATCAAGGATCCACCTATTAAGGATAATCTCATTTCCAGAAATGGGAATAAATGATATCCAAGAGCATTTCATTAGGAAAATCAAAGTATGGATACTATTTGATACTTTTAGCTGCAGCATTATCTGCATTAATTCATGTAATTTCAAAACCCATGCTTGAGAATTCAGAAAATCTTATTGAAATCAATCCAGTAGTAATGGCATTTTTGATTTATTTCATTGGAGGCATTTTCTTTACGCCACTAGCAAAAAAGACAAATTCCATTTCCAAGTTTGGAAAAAAGGATTGGACATTCATGGGATTAATTGGGATTGCAGAAGTTGCAGCACTAATCACATATTTTTATGGGTTATCTTCAGCCACTGCAGTTAATGCATCAATTTTTAGTAATAGTGAGATAATTTTTGCGCTAGTAATTGGAATGATGGTGTTTAAAGAAAGACTACACATCAAAGAATGCATTCCATTTTCAATGATTGTGGTAGGAATGATTGCATTACCAATAGGAAATGATCTTATCCAGAATAATTTCAGTTTAGGCCACATGGTTACAGGAGATCTTCTAATTATCTTATCAGGAATATTATACGCAATTGATATCACACTATGCAAATACGTAGGCGATAAATTTGATGCAAGAAGAGTCACACAAATTGTTTCATTTGTTTGCGCAGCTGTTGCAATATCAATTATAGCAGTATTTGAAATTCCAATGGATGTGGAATTATCTCAATTACCAGGCATCTTAGTAATGTCAATCTTAGGAACAGGCATGTCAACATTGTTTTTCTTAATGGCATTGAAGATGATTGGAACCGTAAGAACAGTTTTGCTATATTCTACGACTGCCGTATTTGGAGTTATTTTTTCAGGGTTGTTTTTGGGAGAAGCAATAACAACGATAGACATTATGTCATTAGCGTTAGTAATGGCAGGAATTTTCTTGCTTAGAAATAGACTAGCAGGAAAAGAAGAGAGTGAATTAGATTCAGGAGAAATCCCAATTGATACATCTACCCAAAGAATCAACATTACGCGTGGAAAACACAAATCAAAAGGATTTGTTCGTGCAAATGTAAAAGAAGAACTTGTTTACCAAGGTTGGGTTGGGGCAGGATAGGCTCAAAGGGTTATTTCAAAATTAGAAAATAACTCAAAATTATCAAAATTAAAATAATTTGTAATAAAAAAATATTAAAATTTAAAAATAATTAGGCACAAAAATTGTTAAAATTTCACTAAGAAAATATCAAATGTAGTTATTTGTAATGAAATGTTTACTAATGAACGATCAGGCTTTTAACAGATTTCCGATCATTTCCATTTATGGGAATTGTAGCAAATACAATGCAACTAGGCACTTTTCCAGTTGATAAAACAAACTATGAAGAGATTAAAGATGCACTAGTATCATTTGGTCTAACTCCTAATCAAAGCAAGGTATTTTTCTATCTCGGAAAGATAGGTGCAAAAACTGCTTCAGACATTGCAAAGGCCGTAAATGTTCCCAGAAGTGAAACATATCATTTACTTACAGCACTACAAAACAAAGGGATTGTAGAAGCATCATTTCAACACCCTATTCAATTTACAGCATTACCTATCAAAAAAGCAGTAAATCTTTTAATCAGTACAGAAACAGAACGCTTAAACAAATTAAAAAAAGCAGGTCCAGTTCTAGAAGAAATTTGGGAGAAGATTCCAGGAGCTACAGCAAATGAAGAAACAGATGAGGAAGAAAAATTCAAAGTATTACAAGGTGGCAATCAAGTAAATAGTAAAATTTTCGACATGATATTAAATGCTAAAAAAGAATGCAGAATTCTAGGTTCTGAAAAAGACTTTATGAAATTCTATCATGCAAATTTTCTTGATGCATTAGAAGAGCATAAAATTGATTACAAACTATTAACACCAATTTCAAAAAAATCAAAATATATTTTTGAGGATATTGACAAAACAAAAATCAAGCAATTATGTCCATCTGTAAAAGAAAACCTTTGCTTTTTGATCAAAGATGATGATGAAGTATTATTTTTCATCAAAAATGAAGGAAACAACAAAGAGATGCGAGCAATATGGACAAACTCTGAAACCATAATTTACTCTAAAGCATTATTGTTCAATAACATTTGGTCAAAAACTGATTCAACTGAGGTAGATATGCAATGAGTAGATGTAGTTGTGGATACAGTACAAAATGCAGAGATGAGTTTTGTGCACATTTAGCAGATACTTGGGACGATCTTAGATCAATACACGATTTAAAAATATCAAATTAAAGTATCATCGTTAACTTCAATGGGTTTTCTACCCATGAAACCAGAATCTTTTTCATGCCAGAATTTAATTTCAGTTTCACCATATTTCCAACACAGCCAAACCTCCTCATCAAATCTTTTTGAAGGAAAATCAAGTAATCCTTGTTCGATACTTTTTACAACCACACCAGTATTTTCCAATATTTCAACTGATTCATAGAATTTAGTGATAGCAGAGTTCAACTTTTGCTTCAAATTCACATAAGATTCAAAAGAGTTTGTGGTTGAAACACTGATTTGCAATTCTTGTTCAATTTTTTTTACTTCAGTATTTTTTGCTAGAGCGTATTCAAATTTTTTAATCACATCAGGTAAGGCAGAATTTGCTTCATTTGTAGTGAAAAAGGTGAACATAAGTCATCTCATCAAACAGAGATTAAAAATCTTAGGTGCAAATTTATTAAGAAATCAATTAGAGTGAAAACATGAGTGAGGATCAATTAGAGACATTAATTATTCAAGTGATTAACGGGGCAGTTTCTACAATTCCATCATATTTAGATGAAATTAAAGAAAACAAAGAAGTGCTAAAAGTAGAAGATCCAAAAGAGTTTGTCTACGGAATTGTGATGGGGATGGCACTTGGCATGGGAGGAGCAATTCTTAGTGCTCAAAATGAAGCACCTACTGCAGAAGATCAAATGAAGATTAGAGATATTGTATACAAACACATTCCAGAAATTAGAGAACGAATTTTCAATTGATAGAATTTACTGACAAAGAAAAGGATTTTCTTAAAAAAATAGAAGAAGCAAGACTAGCAACTTCACATGACAATATTCCACATGTAAAACCAGTATCTTTTGTATTTGTGGATAATTCATTTGTGATAGCCACAGATTACAATACTCGTACTTTTAACAATATTAAATCAAATTCCAAAATAGGAATAGTAGCAGACATTTACAAATCAGGAGAACACAAAGCAGTATGTGTTCAAGGAGATACCGAAGTAATTGAAAACGGAGAAGAATTTAAGAAATTCTATAATATTTTTTACAGTAAATTTGCATGGGTTAGAAAAGACCCCTGGACAGAAAAAGAGGCACCATTTTTGAAAATAATTCCAAATAATAAAGTGAGTTGGGGATTAAACTAGGATATTATTTGTTCTTCAATTTGGGAAAGTAAACCTTGAACAGATATGGGTTTTCTCAAAACAGAACGAATTCCTAAATTTCGCAATTCTTGTTCTTGTGCAGGATTCATTTCCAATGCGCTCACAATTACTACTTTAGATACTTCTGTAGGTCTCCTATGTTTCAAATCCAATAGGAAATCTACTCCACTATATTTTGGCATGCACATATCTAATAAAATCAAATCATAGTCTTTGTAAACTGCTAATTCTAACCCTGCTCGACCATCAGATATACTATCAAAATCATAATTTTTGGTAGATAAAATATCTGCAAAAATCTGACTTATTTCAGGAACATCTTCAATGTGAAGGATTTTCATACTATATGAAATATGTTTGAATTGATAAAAACAAGTTTGCTCATTTGAACACACAGTCATTTACTAGTTTGCACTGTGAAAAAATTTACGTATTTTCTTATATCGCAAATAAAGATAACTCAGCTAAAAGTAGTTATTTTTCTTCTAAGAATAGACTAATCTACCAGAAAAATTATCGAATAATGTTGGTTGAATCGGATCAAAAACAAGATAGATATGAAATCATACAGATTGAATCAAAAATCAGAGAAGGGGTTTTTCATAAAGTTGTCAAAGATTTGGAAAGCGGAAAAGCTGTTTCTTGTTCTTGTAAATGTTGGAGTAAGGGAAACAAACCTTGTATAGGTATGAGAACTGTTGGTTATGGGAATTGATTTTAAGTAATTTTTCATAATTTTAATTTTTCACACTTGAATGAATTACTAACAAATAAAGACAGGACATGAATCAAATATGAAAATGAGTAATAAAATAAAATGCTCCCACATCCTAGTTGAAAAACAAAGTGAAGCACTTGTAATTTTGGAAAAGATCAAAAGCGGTGAGAAATTTGGTAAATTGGCTAAAGAATTTTCAACAGACACTGGAAGTGGGAAAAAAGAAGGTAGTTTAGGCTATTTTACAAAAGGAATGATGGTAAAACCATTTGAAGAAGCTGCATTCAAACTTCAAGTTGGGGAAATCTCCGAACCTATTAAATCAGAATTCGGGTATCACATTATCAAAAGATTTGCATAAACTAAGAAGATTTTGATTCTTTGACTTTTTCAAAATCATCGTTAATTTTTTGACTAATTTTCTTAAAATCTTCCTTTATTTCTTTATGGAGTTTTTTTTCTTTTTCAACTAAATCTTTCATTTCTTTTGATTTGTCAATTTTTGGCAATGATATTGAAATAGAAATGAGGGTTTAGAAGATCATTATCAATTTACATACCTAATAAACCAAAATAAAATACACAACATTTTTTTCAGTTCTAAATTAGTCTCAATTATGGTTTTGACTGATAAGGCATTAGATGAAATTCTATCATATTTGGATGATTCAATGAATAATTTGGCAAAAGAAGCATTTGAGAATTTTGAGTTAGATGGAGGGTTTCAAGGAGTTGAAGGATTCCTACAAAGTCAATTTGACATTAGACTAGAAAATTTGTTGGTTGCAAAGAAGAGCAGTATTCACCATTTAGAATCAGGTATGAAAAATAAAGTGATTCAAAAAAAGCAATCTATTTTTGAAAATATTTCAAAACAATACAAAAACTAGATAAACGCGTCCAAGCCAGATTTTTTTGATTCAATTTCTTGATTTTTTTCTAAAACTTTGGTCATTTTATCACCCATTGATTTTGCTGCAGTCATTTTTCGTTTTCCTATCCAATAATATGTCTCATCAATAGTATTTTTAGCAATTAGAACAACAAGTTTTCCGGTGTCTTTTCGACCAGTCCTTCCTCGTCTTTGAATATGTCTAACAGAACTAGGGACATTATCATAAAAAATGACCTGATTAACTTCAGCAATATCTAGACCCTCTTCACCAACGCGTGTTGCAATCAAAACACGAAAAACCCCATCTCTAAAGTTTTGAACTGTTTCTATCTGTTTTTTCTGTTTTAGTCCAGTATCTCCAGCCTTTCCAATCAAAATTCCTGCTGGAATTCCCAATTCGGTAAGTTTTGAATGAATTAAATCAACAGAATCCCTGTAACTTGTAAAAATCAAGGCTTTGCCAGGAACAGATTCAATAATTTCTTTAAGTTTTGGAATCTTGGAATGTTCAATTCCTTTTGATTGTGCTTCATTTGCTAAATGAACTGCTCTAGTAAAATTAGGATCAATTTCAAACAAGTCCTTGACACCAACTCCTTTTTTTGCTTTGGCACGATCACAGAATTTCAGAAAAGGTGTAATGCCATGTGCCTCAAGCATATTCAAAGCATAGTGAATTCTGATTGCAGTGAACAGAGGTTTTGCAGAGCGTCTATTTTGATTAAGAACAAATTGTCTAATTCTAAGTAATGCTGAAAGTGATTGTTGTTCAGCCAAACGGATTCCATTCTTTCTTAGAGTATCATATCTTTCGTCTAATGCTAATTTCAATAATCTTTGGATTTCTTTTAGTTCAGGTGGAAGTTCAACGTTAATCCATTCTGTGTTTGTTTCTTGAGTGTAAGGTTTTACATCAGGACTATCTTCTGTACGTTCTGCAACACTAGAAATTCTTAATTTTGTTAAAATTTCAGTTGCCTTTTCCTTCTCACTAGGTAAAGTTGCAGTCATCCCAATTAGTCTAGCAGGAGAATCTGCAAACCATTCAGCAATTCCAGAGTATGCATAATCACCCACAGTTCTATGAACTTCATCAAACACAACTAGATTGAATTGTTCTGGAGAAACAATTTTCCTATTCAAGTCATTTCTAGCAATTTCAGGAGTTGCACAAACAATACTGTTATTCCAAAGTTTAGTTCTTTTTGGAATAGTATCCTCTCCAGTAATTAGAGAAATATCATCTAGAGTTAAATTATTTTTTAAAAATTCATAGTGTTGATTTACTAAAACTCGTGTAGGTGCTAAAAATAAAATACCTCCAGTTCCCTTTGCCAAAAATTCAGAAATCACATGTAAAGCAACAGCAGTTTTTCCAAGGCCAGTAGGTAAAACAACTATACAATTCTCCTTTATTGCCTGATTTGCAAGATTGGTTTGATAGTCTCGTTTTTCAATAGAGTTCTTTTTCACATATTTTTTCTCTAAAAATTCAGTCATCAGATATCCAAAGATCGTAATTTGTTGATTTTATGCTTTCGTATAGTCTAATGTTAGCTAATGAGTACTATTCATCTAAGTTTTTACATCACCATACCGATAATCTGTTGCGTGATTCCAAAAATCGCGATTACCAAATCGGGTAATCGAAACGCAATTATGAAGAACGGATTCTCTCCATTCTTCATGAGATTGGAAGAGCCTCTTCAGTTCTTTCAATCTCGCTTTTGATAAATTTTAGAAATATTTTATTAAAAATCCAAGTTATGGGAATCTTCCTTCATCGATTAATTCTTTGTACACTGTTTTTTCAATACGAGTTTCTGCAGCACCACATTTACTACACATGCCAGATTCATCAGGATTCTCCTTCATTTTTTTCTCACATTCTACACATTTGTGAATACCTTTTTTGAATCCCATATCAGAATTTTTGTTTAATCCAGATAATAACTATGTTTGATCGCAAATCAAATGTGAATTAACGTGATCCATATATTGAACAGACAGAAAGGAATTATGAGAGGCGTCAAAAAAAGCCATGATTACACCATAGCCTAATGACGTCTTTCGGCAATTTTATTAAATTCTAAAGTAGTATAAAATTCTGTATCAACGGCACCACCTAGATGCGTCGATACATGATTTTTAATGCAAAATAAAGAAATCAGACCATGCGTGATCCATATATTGAACAGTCAAGCAGCATTGGTGTGAGCAGTTCTTTTGAGAGACCAAATTGGGATGAATATTTTATGCTGCAAGCAGAACTTGCCAAACTTCGCTCAAATTGTATTACAAGGCAAGTTGGAGCAGTAATTGTCAGAAACAACAGACAGTTAGCAACAGGATACAACGGAACCCCGCCAGGTATCAAAAATTGTTTTGAAGGCGGATGTAAAAGATGTCAACTCAGAATGGAAGGGAAAATTGAATCAGGAGCATCATTAGACCGCTGTTTGTGTAACCATGCAGAAGCTAATGCAATAATGCATTGTGCAATTTTAGGGATAGAAGCAGGGGTAGAAGGAGCAATTCTTTACACAACATTTGTTCCATGCCTAGAATGTACAAAAATGGCCATTACAATAGGAATTAGAAAATTCGTTTGTCTTGATGATTATCCTGAAACAGATTATGATTTGTTAAAGGAAGCAGGGGTAGAGGTAATTAGTTTGGATAAAAACAAAATTGCAAAATGGGCAAGAGAGCTAGTAAGTAAATACGAAAAATCAGAGTGAGAAAATGCAAGTAAGTTTGCCAGAAACTAAAAAAATTGAGTCTATGCCAGCATCAATGTTGGTGTCTGCAACATATGACAACATTTCAAGATCAGCAGTTTTAAAATTCTATGAACCAGAATCTAAAGAATTATTCTTATGGAAAGATGAAATTGGTCACAAACCATATTGTTATTCAAGATTATCACCAGACGAATTAGATTTTCTTCAAGAGAGAGAGGACATTTTAGAAATTAAAACTGTGCAACGATATGATTTGATGAAAGATAGTGAAATTGACATGTCAAAAATCACGGTTGCAGATCCTCTCACCATAGGAGGAACTGCGGGAGATAAGAGTATCAGAAACGTGATAGAAACATGGGAGTCAGATATCAAATATTATGAAAATTATTTGTATGATAGAAAATTAATTGTTGGAAAATATTATGAGATTGTAGATGGAAAAATAAAACAACATGATTTAGAAATCTCAGATGAAGTCAAACTAGCTCTGAAAAGTTTACTCTGGGATAAAGTAGATAGTGAAAGTATGGTTGATGCAGAAGAATTTAAAAAATACATTTCTGAATGGGCAGATTTACTAAATCAACCAATACCAAAAATAAAACGACTAAGTGTAGACATTGAAGTAGAAGCAGAAATAGGAAGAATTCCAGACCCAAAACTTGCAGAAAAGAAAGTTACAGCAATAGGATTGAAGGGTTCAGACGGATTTGATCAAATTTTTGTGCTCAAAACAGAAGGAACTGAACAAGGAACAAATGAATTAGAACAAAATATCAAAGTTACATTTTATGATTTAGATAAAGAAAAAGAAATGATACAGGATGCATTTCAAATCATCAAATCATTTCCATTTGTACTCACATACAATGGAGATGAATTTGATTTACCATATCTGTATAATAGAGCAGAAAGATTAGGGGTTCAAAAATCAGAAAACCCACTATACATGATGAGGGATTCAGCTACCCTCAAAGAAGGAGTTCATCTAGATTTGTACAAAGTTCTATCAAATCGTTCATTTCAAATCTATGCATTTAGTCAAAAGTATACTGATTTTTCTCTAAACAGTGTATCAAAAGCATTGTTAGGAAAAGAAAAGATAGACTATGGATTAGAGTTTGATGAATTATCATTGTATCAAACTGCAAATTATTGTTACAATGATGCCCTGTTAACATACGAACTAACCAGTTTTAACAAAGATTTGATGATGGACTTGCTTGTAATCATTGCAAGAATAGGAAGAATGCCAATTGACGATATTGCAAGAATGGGAGTGTCACAATGGATTAGAAGTTTATTGTATTATGAACATAGACGAAGAAACTGTTTAATTCCAAAACGAGAAGAACTGCAACGAAGATCAGAAGGAGTAATGTCTGATGCAGTAATCAAAGATAAAAAATATCGAGGAGGTCTTGTTGTTGAGCCAAAAGAAGGGATTCATTTTGATGTTGTTGTAATGGATTTTGCAAGTCTATATCCAAGTATTATCAAAGTTCGAAATTTATCATATGAGACAGTGAGATGTCCTCATGAAGAATGTAAAACAAACACAATCCCAGGAACTAATCATTGGGCATGCTCAAAGAAAAATGGTCTAACATCAATGATTATCGGATCATTGCGAGATTTAAGAGTAAATTATTACAAGAGTCTATCAAAGAAAGATACACTTACTGATGATCAAAGACAACAATATACAGTAGTCAGCCAAGCACTCAAAGTAATTCTAAATGCCAGTTATGGGGTAATGGGTGCAGAAATATTTCCATTGTATTTCCTACCAGTAGCAGAAGCAACTACAGCTATTGGAAGACACACAATTTTAGAGACAATCAAAAAATGTGAAGAGGCAGGAATAGAAGTTCTCTACGGAGATACAGATTCACTGTTTATCAAAAATCCCACAAAGGAGCAAATTCAAATTGTAATAGACCAAGCAAAGAAAGATCACGGAGTAGATTTAGAGATTGATAAATCGTACAGGTATTGTGTACTAAGTAATAGAAAGAAAAACTATCTTGGAGTTACAAAATCAGGCAAAGTGGATGTCAAAGGATTAACAGGTAAAAAATCACACACCCCAGCATTTATTAAAAATTTATTCTACGAATTAATTGATGTTTTATCCAAAGTTCAAACTATGGAAGACTTTGTAAAAGCAAAACAAGATATTTCTGAAAAAATTGCAACATGTGGTAAAAAAGTAGAAGCAAAAGAAATCCCATTAGAAGATTTAACATTCAACGTGATGCTAAGCAAAGCACCATCAGAATATGTTAAAACAATTCCTCAACACATCAGGGCTGCAAAACAATTAGAATCAATTAGAGAAATAAAAAAAGGAGATAAAATATCATTTATCAAAATTCTAAACAAACCAGGCGTAAAACCAGTAGAATTGGCAAAAAAAGAAGAGATTGATTCTAAAAAATATATGGAATTTTTAGAATCAACACTAGAACAAATTACAGCTTCGATGGATTTAGATTTTGATACAATGTTAGGAAAACCAAAACAAACTGGATTAGATGAATTCTTTTGGAGTTAGAATAGAAAATGGAAGTTGACGGTACACTTCTAACAATGTTAGGAATAGCAGCAGGAATTTTGATTTTGATGGGGTGGGTTGAACAAATCTACAAAGGATACAAGACAAAAAGACTCAAAGATGTTTCAAAATTTTTAATGATTTTCATTGCTGCAGGTTCAATTTTGTGGCTGATTTATGGCATTATTGTAGAAGATGTATTCATCGTAGGTACAAACATGTCAGGGTTGATCCTAATGATAATTGTCTTAGGAATGAAGAAAAGATACGATAGACAAGCAAAAACACCTTAATCATAATCAAGGAATAAATACAATGCAAAAAATTTCAAAGAAAGATGTTTGTAGTTAATTGCAAAAATTATGAAGAAATTGCAGGGGATAAAATAGTTAAATTTGTAAAAACAGCAGAAAAAGTTTCTAAAAAATACAAAGTAAAAATAGCAATTTGCCCACCACAGCATTTAATCGGTCTAGTATCAAATAGTTCAATTCCAATTTTTGCACAACATATTGATGACTCTAAAGTTGGAAGCACCACAGGTTTTGTAATTCCAGAATTATTGAAAAAATCTAAAGTGAATGGTTCATTGATTAATCACAGTGAACATAGAATTTCAGGTAAAGAGATTGAAAAATTAATTTTGAAATTAAAAGAACTGAAAATGACATCAATTCTTTGCGTAAAAGATGTTGCAGAAGTCAAAAAATATGTAAAGTTAAATCCAGATTATATTGCAATAGAACCACCAGAGTTAATTGGATCAGGTAAGGCAGTTTCTAAAGAAAAGCCAGAATTGATTGAAAAAGCTGCTAACATAGTAAATGATTCAAAAAATAAAACAAAATTACTTTGTGGTGCGGGTATTGTATCAGGTGAAGATGTATCAAAGGCAGCAGAGTTAGGGTCAGAAGGGATCCTAGTTGCAAGCGGAATAATTAAAGCAAAAAACTGGGATAAAGTAATTTCTGAATTTGCTAAGGCATTAGTTTAAAAAGCCAAATAATTTACAAAATTTTGCATGGCAAAGAACAAACCAGTTTATGCATTTGAAGAAGCAGATAGTAAAAAGAGAATGCTTCTAGGAGGAAAAGGTGCTGGATTAAGTGAGATGACTCGACTAAAACTACCAGTACCTCCAGGATTTACGATCACGACTGAAGTTTGTAACAAGTATTATGATAACAACGGAAAACTTCCAAAAGATGTCATGCCAGCAGTTATGAAAAACATTGCAAAAATGGAAAAAAAGACAGGTAAGAAATGGAATTCAACAAAGAATCCATTATTAGTTTCAGTTCGTTCAGGTGCAGCAATTTCAATGCCAGGAATGATGGATACAATTTTGAATTTAGGATTAAATGAGAAAACAGTAGAAGGGTTTGCAGAACAAACAAAAAATCCACGATTTTCATGGGATTCATACCGTAGATTTATTCAGTTATTTGGAAAAGTTGTATTTGGAGTCAATGATGAAAAATTTGATCATGTCTTAGATTCAGCAAAAACTAAACAAGGAGTTTCTGATGATAGTAAACTAAATGTAGAATCATTAAAAATAATTGTATCAGAATACAAAAAAATCTGTGAAGAACATACCAAAAGAAAATTTCCAGATACTCCTGATGAGCAATTAGTATTATCTATTGAAGCTGTTTTCAAAAGTTGGATGGGAGAAAGAGCAATAGTTTATCGTGAAAAAAATAATATTACAAAAGATATTGCAAATGGAACTGCAGTTAATGTAGTCACAATGGTCTTTGGAAACATGGGAGATGACAGTGCAACAGGTGTAGTATTTACAAGAAATGGTCATAATGGTAAAAAAGAGATTGAAGGTGAATATCTCATTAACGCTCAAGGAGAAGATGTTGTAGCAGGAGTAAGAACAGGAAAAAGTATCGAATTACTAAAGAAAGATATGCCAAAATCACATAAAGAACTAAGTAATGCATGTACAAAATTAGAAAAACATTTCAGAGAACCACAAGATATTGAATTTACTATCGAACAAGGAAAATTCTACCTATTACAAACTAGAACCGCAAAGATGAGTGCAGCTGCATTAGTAAAAACATCAGTGGATATGGTAAAAGAGAAATTAATTGGTAAAGATAAAGCACTTACAAGAATTCCTGCACAACAATTAGAAGCTTTACTACATAGAACAATGGATGAATCTAAAATTAAAAATTATAAACAATTGGCAAAAGGAATTGCAGCTTCTCCAGGAGCAGCAAGTGGAATAGTAGAATTCGATGTTAAAAAAGCAATAGAACTGGGAGATGCTGGAAATAAAGTCATCCTAGTAAGAAAAGAAACAAAACCAGAAGATGTTCCTGCATTCTTTTCATCAGAAGGAATTTTGACTAGTTTAGGAGGAAAATCATCTCATGCAGCAATTGTATCAAGAGGAATGGGAAAACCATGCATAGTTGGATGTCCAGAATTAAAAATTGATTATGACAATAACACATGTACTGCAAATGGAGTGACAATCAAAGGTGGCGAAACAATTACCATTGATGGTAGTGCAGGTACAGTCTTTATCGGTGAGGTACCAACAGTAGAACCAAAAGTGACAAAAGACTTTGAACAGATTTTAGATTGGGCCCAAAAAGCAAAGAAGATAGGGATTAGAGCAAATGCAGATACACCAGAAGGTGCAAAGCTTGCAAGAACCTTTGGAGGACAAGGAATTGGATTATGTAGAACAGAAAGAATGTTCAACGGTAGCGATAGAATTAACTTGTTTGTAGAAATGATCATGGCTGAAAATATAGAAGAACGAGGCAAGATATTGAAAAAATTAGGTCAATTACAAAAAAGTGACTTTATCGAAATTCTAAAAGCCATGGAAGGTTATGAAGTCACAATCAGATTATTAGACCCACCTTTACATGAATTCTTACCCAATCCAGAAGAATTAGTTGAAAAGATTCAGAAATTACAATCAAGTGGCAATACGAATGAGATTGAGCAAGCAAAAATTGTTTTGAAAAGAGCTAGAGAATTAGCAGAAATTAATCCAATGATGGGGCATAGAGGAGTTCGTGTAGGAATTACATATCCAGAAATCTATGAGATGCAAATTCGAGCAGTCTTTGATGCACTAGTTGAATTGACAAAGAAAAAAGTCAAAGCACATCCTCAAATCATGATTCCACAAATTAGTAGCATTGCAGAACTAAACCATATCAAGAAAATTTACGATTCTATCAAAAAAGAAACAGAATCAAAACACAAAATGAAATTAAAGATTAACTTTGGAACCATGATAGAAGTTGTAAGAGCAGCACTTACTGCAAATGAACTTGCAACTACAGCAGAATTCTTTAGTTTCGGTACAAATGATCTTACACAAGGAACATTTAGTTTCAGTAGAGAAGATGTAGAAGGTAAATTCCTTCCAGAATATATGGAAAAAGAACTACTTGAGAGAAATCCATTCCAATCAATTGATGTTAATGGTGTAGGTAGTTTAATCAAAATTGGAGTTGCTGCAGGAAGAGGACTCAGACCAAACATGGAAGTTGGAATTTGTGGAGAACATGGAGGAGATCCTAGTTCTATAAAATTCTGTCATAGTGTAGGTCTAAGTTATGTTAGTGCATCCCCACATAGAATTCCAATTGCAATAGTTGCAGCAGCACAGGCAGCAATTGAACATCCAAAAAAATCAAAATCAAAGAAAAAATAGACCCAGCATCTATGTTTGTCTCAAGTTAGAACAATATCAAACTTGAAAATTATAACTTTGCTAATATGTTATGTTTGAAATAATTTCATATGGCATTTACAAAAAATTGTCCATTATGTGAACAAGAATTTTTCTCACTTGTCAGTTACATGTCTCATATTAAAAATAATCATAATAAAGAATCTCCAGATGTATTTGTAAAAGAACCAGGCGAATTAAAATGGAGATTAAGGAATGCTGATTAATTCTTCCAAACTATCAAATAATAAATTTTTAAATCAATCAAAATCATCATTAAATGAAATGCTACCAAGGATTGATTCAATTAAACAAATCAGGCAGAAAATAGGAATAACACAAAAAAAACTTGCCAATATGACAGGAGTCAGCACTTCGATGATCAATCAAATTGAATCAGGAAGAAGTCAACCAAGTTACGATACTGCTAAAAAAATTTTTGAGAGTCTTGCAAAGTTAGAGGGGGAATCATCATCCCACACAGCTGGAGATTTTTGTAGTAAGGATATTGTGAAATTAAAACCAACTAACACACTACATGATGCAATTAAAAAAATGCATCAATCATCAATTAGTCAAATTCCTGTTTTCAATAATTCAGATGTAGTAGGAGTGGTATCAGAAGATGGGATTGTAAAACATTTGGCAGATTTAGGTGAAGCAGAACTTAAAAAAGCAAAATTAGCAGATACAATGGAATCAGTTCCACCAATTGTAGATTTTGATACACCTGCAAACGTTTTGGTTCCATTGATAAGATATTCCAAATGTATTCTAGTTTCAAAAAAATCCAAAATTGTAGGCATAATTACTGCTTCTGACACTTTGAAAATGATGGAATGATTATTTTTTAGAATCTTGTTTCAGAATATTCAATGCAAAATGATTGGATTCTAGCCATAGTTTAAAAATTTTATTTTTGGAAGAATCATGGAATAATGAATCTTGTTCAATTGAAGCTTCAATTATTTCATTAGTTTTTTCTAAATGAGATTTGATTTTGGATAAAGTATCAGCGTCACTCAAAAATGAATTCACTCTTTAGGATGAGAACATAATTCTGCTAAAACACCATGAAGTGATTTTGGATGAATGAAAGTAACTTTAGTTCCAGCTGAACCAGGACGTATTTTACCTAAGAATTGAATTCCACAGCCCTCCATTCGTTCGACTTCACCTTCAATGTTGTCAGTATCTAATGCCATGTGATGTAATCCTTGACCTTTTTTATCAAGAAATTTTTTAATTGGACTTTCATCATTTGTTGGTTGCATTAACTCAACACGAGCATTTTCTAAATGAATAATTGCAACTTTAACACCCTCAGATTCTACTGTTTCAAATTCTACACTATCAACACCTAAGGCTTGTTGGTATACTTTGGCTGATTCTTCAACATCATTTACTGCAATTGCAATGTGATCAATTTTCATCTAAAAGACCTCACCAAATTACAGTATTAATGGATTTATTTTATTTGAAAATTCCAAAATCTTTGTTTCGTGACCAATAACAGTGTACGGGTTTTATTAAGGGTCAAACAATACCATTACT